>Ga0209717_1000018_pt1 | contig 212549 bp, 184 predicted proteins | sample AD_UKC048_MetaG_FD_184418 | JGI IMG/M metagenome (GOLD analysis project Ga0209717, IMG submission 184418) | Active sludge microbial communities of municipal wastewater-treating anaerobic digesters from USA - AD_UKC048_MetaG (SPAdes) (version 2) | ecosystem: Engineered > Bioreactor > Anaerobic... | reverse complement strand
TGACCTGGCCGCTCAGCTATCGCGCGCCATGCAGCTGCGCTTCGAACGCGCTGAACAGCGGCTACAGTCGATTCATCAGCGTTTGGTCGATCAACAGCCGCAAACCATTTTGCGCCGCGGCTATTGTCTGGTGTGGAATGACGAAAAACAAAAATTTACCCTAGCGGCTCGTGACCTGCGCCAAAATGATGCTCTTCGTCTCTACTTTGGTGATGGCGGGGCGAGGGCTGTGGTAACCCAAACCGGACTGCCGGCTTGGCAGGCCGGTGATGGCCGCGAACCGGGAGGCTCTAATGAAAAAACAGACCTTTGAACAAGCATTAAAGCGCCTGGATGAAATCGTCGAATTGATTGACAACGGCGAAATAAGTCTGGATCAGTCGCTTAACCTGTTGGAAGAAGGCACTGGACTGGTGGCTTTTTGTGCGCAAAAACTCAATCAGGTCGAAAAACGCATCCAGATCTTGCGCAAGGATAACGAAGGATTTGTTTTGGATAATGAAGAACTGACGTGATCGCGGCAGAGCGAAACGTTGTTCCGAACCGGAATATTTTGTCTCTTTTTTTGATTATGTTTTAATAAAGTGCGTTTTTTCAAAGGGATCGTCTCATGCAACAAATCTTGTCGCGTTTGAATGATCAAAGTGACATCAAGAAATTGACCATTCCAGAAATGGTGCTTTTGGTGCGTGAATTGCGCGAAACGATTGTCGACACGTTAAGCCACACCGGCGGGCATTTGGCGCCTTCTCTTGGTGTTGTTGAACTGACCGTGGCTTTGCACTATATTTTTTCCACTCCAGAAGATAAGATCATTTGGGATGTTGGACATCAAGCCTATGCGCACAAGATACTGACCGGCAGGCGTGATGCTTTTAAAACGATCCGTCAGCCGGGTGGCATCAGTGGTTTTCCCAAGATCAGCGAGAGCCCTCACGATGCCTTTGGCGTCGGCCACGCGAGCACTGCGATTTCAGCTGCTTTGGGGATTGCGACTGCAAGAGATTTGGCCGGCGAAAAATACCATGTGGTGGCGGTGGTTGGTGATGGCGCGCTGACAGGAGGATTGGCCTACGAGGGACTCAACAATCTGGGCGCTTCAGGCAAGAATGTGGTGGTGATTCTCAACGACAACAGCATGTCCATCTCGCCCAATGTCGGAGCAATGGCCAAGTACCTGACCAATCTCATCTCCAACCCTCTGTACAATCGGGTCAAGAGTGAAATCTGGAATTTTACCGGCAATCTGGACCGTTTTGGTGAACGAATTCGCTGGGCAGCGCAGCGGCTTGAGGAGAGTTTAAAGAGCATCATCATGCCGGGTCAGCTTTTCGAGCGGCTCGGTTTGCGGTACTTTGGTCCGATCGACGGCCATAATTTATCCGAGTTGTTGCATGTCTTCCGTGAAGTCAAGAATTTGCAAGGTCCGATTTTGGTACACATGCTGACCAAAAAGGGCAAGGGTTTCAAACCGGCGGAAGATAATTCAGCCATTTTTCATGGTCTGGGCAAATTCGACCCGGCCACCGGTAAAGTCGTAAAAGAATCGACCATCCCTTCCTTTACACAAGTGTTTGGCCAAACGGTGGTCGAACTGGCTGCAGAGAATCCCAAATTGGTGGCGATCACGGCCGCGATGGCGATTGGCACCGGATTGAGCGCTTTTTCGACCGCTTATCCAGAGCGCTTTTTTGATGTAGGCATTGCTGAGGGCCATGCAGTCACGTTTGCGGCCGGTCTATCCTCTCAAGGTTATTTACCCATCGTTGCGATCTATTCGACTTTTTTGCAGCGCGCTTATGATGAAGTCATACACGATGTGGCTTTGCAGCGATTGCCGGTGATTTTTGCACTCGACCGTGCCGGGTTGGTCGGCGATGACGGCCCTACGCATCATGGTGTTTTTGACCTGGCCTATATGCGCCATATACCCAATTTGATCGCCATGGTGCCGAAAGACGAGGATGAATTGCGCCATATGCTCTTTACCGCTGTGCAGACCGGCAATGGACCGATTGCAATTCGCTATCCGCGCGGGGAGGCGATAGGAGTGCCGCTATCATCTCCCTTGCAGAGTCTGGAGATCGGCAAGGCAGAAATCCTGCAACCCGGTACCCAGATCTGTCTTTTGGCTCTGGGACCGCTGGTTTATACGGCGCTGGATGCAGCTGCAGAGATTAAAAGACGCTTTGGGATAACGATTCAGGTGGTTAATGCCCGGTTTCTCAAACCGTTTGACAAAGAATTGCTGCTGCATCTATGCGATGATTTTCATTGTTTGATCACGCTTGAAGAGGGCGTACTCGCCGGCGGATTTGGCTCGGCAGTAGCCGAGTTTTTGGCCGACCACCATTGTGAACCACTTGAATTGATCCGCTTGGGAATTCCAGACCGTTTTATCGATCAGGGTGATCGCGATTCACTGCTCGATGGAATCGGTCTCAGCGCCCCCGCCATCGTCAGAACAATCGAGAAAAGCAACACCCTGAGAAAACTGGCTGAATTCAACGACTTTATGCCTCTTGGCACTGAGAGCAAAACCGTATGAGGTTCGGAATAATCGGGCATACCGGCAAGCCCGAAGTGCCGGTGGTGGTCAACCGCTTCATCCGCATCCTGCGAGATCGCCGGGTCGACTATTGGCTCGCCGATGAGCTGCAGGAGATCATGCAATTGGAAAAAGAACGAACATTGCCGCTCGATCGTCTTGGTAAAGAAGTCGATGTGGTGGTTTCTTTTGGCGGTGACGGCACAATGCTCGATACAGCTCGCCATGTTGGTCCGTCCGGAGTACCTATTCTCGGAGTCAATATCGGTGGACTCGGTTTTTTGACTGAGATTTTGATCGAGGAAATGGAAGAGACTGTCGATGAGTTGTTGCGGGGCGATTATCAGATCCTCGACCGCATGTTGCTGCAGGTCGAGATTCAGCGGCCGGCAGACCTTCAAACCATTACCGCTCTCAATGATGTGGTGATCGAAAAAGGCGAAATTCCGCATTTGGTCGTTGTATCAGTCGACGTGAATCAGAGCTTTCTTAATACCTATCGCAGTGACGGTTTGATTGTTGCCACACCCACAGGTTCTACCGCTTATTCGCTTTCTGCCGGGGGGCCCTTGTTGTCGCCATCTTTGCACGCGATGATTATTACCCCGATCTGCCCGCATTCTCTGACGGTTCGGCCTGTGGTGCTCGCCGACGACTCGCTGGTTGAACTCTATGTGCCGACAGATCAACATCCCCTGCAGATCAGCATCGATGGCCGCCGCTATGGGCCCATGGACCATTCCACCCGCATCGCGATCAGCCGATCAAAGACCAATATCCATTGGGTGTCGACCTGCAGGCGTGATTTCTTTGAAATTCTGCGCACCAAGTTCAACTGGGGCATCGATCAACGAATCCGCAAAATGGCAAACCCACAGCAACGGCCAGAGCAGTGAAAAATCTGCAAAAAAATAATGATTCCCACATCACACCGCTGATGGAACAGTATCTGGCGATCAAAAAACGCTATAAAGATGCTGTTCTTTTCTTTCGCATGGGCGATTTTTTCGAGATGTTTTACGAGGATGCGCGTATTGGCAGTCAGGTGCTCGGCATCACCCTGACTTCACGCGCCCATGGCAAAGCCGCGGATGTTCCGCTTGCCGGTTTTCCCCACCACGCGCTCGATGTCTATTTGGCCAAGATGATCAAAGCAGGGTACCGTGTGGCTGTCTGCGAACAGATCGAAGATCCCAAAAAGGCCAGAGGTATCGTCAAGCGCGACGTGGTGGAGGTGGTCACGCCAGGAACCGCCATCAGCGAAGATTTGCTGGAAACCAAGCGCAACAATTACCTGGTGTCGGTCTCATTGGGCAAAAACAGTTGTGGCCTGGCCGTGGCCGATATCTCGACTGGAGAGTTTCAGGTTGGGGAAGTGGAAAAGAGCGATCTTCGTGAACGAGTCGAAGGACTCGATCCAGCTGAAGTGCTGATCAGCGATCGCGACGCGGTGTTTGTCGAAGAGTTGCTGCACCTCTCTGCTGGAGTTACGGTCACCAGGCGGGAAGAATGGACTTTTCAATACGATTATGGTTATGAAACGCTGACCGACCATTTTGGCACTCTGTCGCTCAAAGGATTTGGTCTGGAAGAACTGGTTGACGGCATCTGTGCAGCCGGCGCTATTCTGTGCTATCTGCGCGAAAACCAAAAAGAACGATTGGTTCATATCAACCGCATCGCCTTGCTGCAATCGGCAAAGTACATGGTGATCGATGCCACAACGAGGCGCAATCTCGAATTGCTTCGCTCGATGTCACAGGATGGCAAGCAAGGAACGCTGTTGTCGGTCATCGACCGCACTCGTACCCCCATGGGGGGACGCATGTTGGTGAATTGGCTGCGCTATCCATTGAATGATTTAGCGGCCATCGAGGAACGCCTGGATGGGGTGGAAGAGCTGAGCAATGCAGTTCGCCTCATCAGCGAATTACACGAGATGCTGCGCGGTATCGGCGATCTCGAGCGCCTGGTTGCCAGATTTGCCACTGGACGCGCCAATGCTCGCGATGCCCGTGCGATAGCTGACTCGCTGCAAATTTGTGCGCACGTTAAAAAGTTGCTCGATGCCGCTGAAAGCACCCTGATTGCGAGGTTGCGACAGGGACTTGATCCGCTTGCGCCACTGGCAGAAAAAATCCAAGGGGCGATCGTCGATAACCCGCCTCTGTCGATCACCGACGGCAATCTTATCCGGCCAGGCTTCAATACCGAGCTCGATGAACTGCGCGATATCTCCTTTTCCGGCAAAGACTGGATCGCCCGATTGCAAGCCCAGGAAAGGGAAAAAACCGGCATTACTTCTCTTAAAGTAAGCTACAACAAAGTGTTTGGTTATTATATCGAGGTGACCAAACCGAATCTGCATCGGGTGCCGTCCCACTATATCCGCAAACAGACCCTGGTAAACGCCGAGCGTTATATCACCCAGGAACTCAAGGAATACGAAGAAAAGGTGCTGGGGGCAGAGGACAAAATGGCTGCCCTGGAATACCAGTTGTTCGATAAACTGCGCCAGGATATCCTGGCGCAGACTGAACCGCTGCAAATCAATGCCGGTTGCCTGGCCAATTTGGATTGTCTGGTGTCTTTGGCTTTGGTCGCGCGGGACAACGATTACCATCGGCCGGACTTGAACGACAGCGATGCGATTCGCCTGCGCGATTCCCGCCATCCGGTGGTGGAGAAGATGATTCGCGCCGGTGAACCTTTTATCGCCAATGATGTTTATCTCGACAATCGGGAAAATCAAATATTGATCATCACTGGCCCCAATATGGCCGGCAAGTCGACCTATCTTCGACAGATTGGACTGATCGTCATCCTGGCCCACATGGGATCGTTTGTGCCGGCAGCTGAGGCGCACATCGGTCTGGTGGATCGCGTTTTTACCCGGGTGGGCGCCAGCGACAATCTAACCGCAGGGGAGAGCACATTCCTGCACGAGATGAACGAAACAGCCAACATTCTCAACAACGCTTCCTCAAAAAGCCTGGTGTTGTTGGACGAGATCGGCCGCGGGACCAGCACCTATGATGGTCTATCCATCGCGTGGTCGGTGGTCGAATATCTGCACAATACGCCCAAATTGGCGGCCAAGACAGTTTTTGCCACCCATTATCATGAGCTGACGGAACTTGAACGAATTTTGCCGCGTGTAAAAAATTACAACGTGGCGGTCAAGGAGTGGGGTGATCACATTGTTTTCCTGCGCAAGATCATCCCCGGCGGCTGCGATCACAGTTACGGAATTCAGGTTGCGAAACTGGCCGGCCTGCCGGCTGAGGTCATCGCCCGGGCCAAAGAAATTTTGGCCAATCTGGAGAGCGAAACACTGAACGGCAATGCAATGCCCAAATTGGCGGTACATCGGCAAAAATCCACAGCTGAAGTTGAGCAAATGAATCTTTTTGCCGAATTGGAACGCAAATTACAGCAAGAGCTGGTCAAGTTAGATCCAAATCAGTTGACTCCAATTGAAGCTTTGAATAAATTGGATGAGTTGAAAAATCTCGCTGGTCGCTCCAAATAGGCGAGATACAGAATGCTGTACAGAAGAAGGATGGCCGCGTGAAAACACGCATGCGAAATCTTGTTATGTTTTTGGGGATAGCGATCGGGGCGCATGAACTCTACAGCGCAGAAATAGCCAAGTATGCCGGTGAATTCATGGCCACCGGGGTCGGAGCGCGCGCGCTGGGCATGGGAGGGGCCACTGTCGCCGGGCAGGGAGATGTGACCTATGCCTATTGGAATCCTGCCGGATTGGTTTCAGTCGATTATCCGGAAATCGCCGCCATGCATTCGCGTCGATTTGGTGGCGTGGTCAACTATGACTATCTCGGTGTCAGCATGCCGTTCAGGCGCGACAAGACTTTGGCTGTTTCCCTCATCCGTTTGGCTGTGGATGACATCTACTTCACTGATCTGATTCGGCCAGGCGAGCCTTTGAGCACCGGCAATCGGCCGTTTATTACCGAGACCGTCAGCGATGCGGAATATGCTTTTTATCTCAGTTATGCGGCATCAACGAGGAAAGGATTTTCTTACGGCACCAATGTCAAATTCGTGCGCAAAGGCGTGGGAGAGCACTCGGCCTGGGGCATCGGCTTTGATATCGGCACGCGATGGAATCCCATCGGTCGTCTGCAGACCGGGGTAATGATTCAGGATGTGACGACGACTCTGTTGGCCTGGAATACCGGAACAACGGAATTGATTTCTCCGACGGTCAAATGGGGTGCCGGATTGCCATTGCCGATTCCCTTCCTGCATAGCGACCTCTGGTTGGCGGCTGACTGCGACACCCGCTTTGAGGGACGGAAAATCGCCTCCCAGGCTCATGTCGGCAAAATGAGCTTCGATTTTCATCTCGGCGCAGAGCTTCTTTTCAAGCGCACAATCGCTCTGCGCCTGGGCACCGATGTCGGCAACTTTGCCGCTGGCGCGGGCATCCGGCTGCCGCGTCTGGACATCGATTACGCCTTTCTCAGCCACGAATACCTGGACAGCACCCATCGAATTTCCCTGCGCTTGCGTCTGGAGGAGAAGCGTTTTCTCCGGCGTTGAAATCCAACCTTCTTGCTTTATCGGACGTTTTGTCGCTGTGATCGGGCGACCCCATTCGACCCCCTGAGGGGTACGCTTGTGTTCGATTGCGGGTTTTTGCATATAAAAAATATTTGACTAATTCAAAAAATATCATTAAAATAGCGATTGAATTAAACCGGCAGATCTTTCCTTGCTATTGCCCATTCGGATCGGTTCTTTTGACCTTTATCAGGAACAACAATGATCACGAGCATGACAGGTTATGGACGGGCTGCATTTCGGTCCGATGGAACCGAAATTTTGGTTGAGATCCGCACGGTCAACAATCGATTCCTCGATATCATGACCAAACTGCCGCGCTGTATTGCCGGTTATGAACAGCAAGTTCGCGAGATAATCAGCAAACGTTTGCAGCGCGGCCGGGTCAGTGTCTATATCAGTCTCAGCCGCGGTGACGAGAGCGGCATCCAGCTCGACCTCAATCTCGAAGTGGCCAAAGCCTATCTCAAGATTGCGCAAAAATTGGAACAGGATCTGGGGGTTGCGGGAAAACTGAGTGTTGCTGAACTGTTGGCCATGCCTGATGTCATTGCCGTTCCAGTGCAGGAGACCACCGATGAAGAGATTTGGCAACTTGCCGAGCAGTCGTTGCAGGCTGCCATCGAGCAATTGGTGGCCATGCGTGCGGAGGAAGGCAAAAATCTGGCACAAGATTTTCGCCATCGTGTCGAGCAGCTCGAAAAACTGATCGAAGAAATGGAAAAACGCGCTGTTGAGCAGCCTCGTATTGAAATGAATAAATTGAGTGAGCGGATTACCAAGTTGATCGACAACCGCGATGCGGTTGATGAATCGCGTTTGGAGATGGAATTGGCCCTAATCGCCGACCGCATCGATATCACCGAAGAGTGTGTTCGCTTTCACAGCCACAACCAGCTCTTTTTGCAAACCCTCGAACTGGAGCCCTCACAAGGGCGTAAACTCAATTTTTTGCTCCAGGAAATGCATCGGGAAGCCAATACCATCGGTTCAAAGACCAGCCAGTCGGACGTTTCGCATATTGTGGTTTCGATCAAAGATGAGATCGAAAAGATGCGCGAACAAGTGCAGAATATTGAATGACGCTTGCCGTGAAACCAAGGTCAGGTTTGTTGGTGGTCTTGTCGGCTCCGAGCGGTGGAGGCAAAACCACTGTGATTCGCCGGCTGTTGCAGGATCAGACTTTGCCGCTGAATTATTCCATTTCTTTGACCACTCGTCCACGCCGCAGCAATGAACAGGAAGGAGTGGACTATTATTTTGTCGATGAACCGGAATTCAAACGTCGTATTTCCGCAGGCGAGGTGATCGAGTATGAAGAGGTGCATGGGCATCTGTACGGAACACCACGTCAGCCGATCGAGTGTGCGCTAAAGGATGGGCGCATCCTTTTATTTGATATCGATGTCAAGGGAGCTCTGGCTATCCGTGCGGCGTATCCGGAACAAAGTTTGTTGATTTTTTTACAGCCGCCCAGCCTCGAAGAATTGCGCAGGCGGTTGCTGGATCGCGGATCTGAACCGATCGCGATTGTGAACAAACGGCTGCAACGCGTTGACATGGAGATGGAAATGGCGGGCCGTTTTGATGATGTGATTGTTAACGACCAATTGGAGAGGACTATCGCCCGGGTGCAAGAGATTGTACGAAAACGGTTCGCAGTTGCAGCAATCTCATCGATTCCACCGCAACGCCAGAAACGGGGTGTTAAGGGCGCAAGATATCGAAAGAACAACACAGGAGAGGTTTCATGATCAGCACAATTCCTTTGCAGGAACTGGAAAAGAATGCCGGCAGCATCTATGAGGCGATTGTGATCATCGCCAAGCGCGCCAATCAAATCAACACAGCACAAAAAAAGATGATTGAAGCAGAAACCGCCGCCGTCGAAACCGACAACGATGATTACGATGATGAAGTGGTCAGCGCGGATTTGATCGATCGCCAGTATCTCAAGCTCCCCAAACCGACCGCGATTGCTTTGCAGGAAATGCTAGAAGGCAAGTTGCAGAGCATCGATCGTCGGGACCAGGGTGCGCAAGACGAGCAGAAATAGCCTCGAGATGAGCGACATGGTCAAGGGAAAGAAAATAGCGATTGCGGTCAGCGGTGGGATCGCTTGTTACAAAATCGCTGAAATGGTGCGCGAACTGGTAAAAAACGGAGCGCTGGTGCGCGTGATGATGACGAAGAGTGCACAGCAATTCGTCTCTCCCTTGACTTTTTCCACATTGACGGGGAATGAAGTTTTAACCGATTTGTTTGGTCATGATGTTGTGGGCGCAGTGCACATCGAATGGGCGCGCTGGCCTGATATAATCGTTGTTGCGCCGGCAACCGCCAATACAGTAGCCAAGTTGGCCAACGGCCTTGCCGATAATGCGGTGACCACCACCATTTTGGCAGCCACTGTGCCGGTACTGATATGTCCGGCGATGAATAAACAGATGTATGCCAACCCGTTTTACCAACAAAACCAGCAGCGGTTGGCTGATCTCGGGTATACCATTATCCAGCCGGAACAGGGTGAGTTGGCTTGTGGTGAAGTGGGGTGGGGGCGGCTGGCCGACGTCCAAGATATTATCGACGCGGTTGTGCAGCGGCTGACTCTGCCAAAGGATCTGGCAGGGAAAAAAATCATCATCACGGCAGGGCCGACCCGCGAATTTCTCGATCCTGTTCGTTTTCTCAGCAATCGGTCCAGTGGGAAAATGGGCTACGCACTAGCTGCCCGGGCTGCCTGTCGTGGGGCTGATGTCATATTGATCAGCGGACCGACTTTGCTGCGACCTTTTCGCAGTGTTCGCTGCATCGCGGTCGAAAGTGCCATGGAAATGACCGAAGCGGTTGCGCACGAGCTCGACGATGCGGACGTCCTGATCGGCGCAGCAGCGGTCAGCGACTATCGCCCGGCCAAACGCGACAGCGAAAAGATCAAGCGCACCGGCGAACAGGCAGTGCTTGAATTGACAGAGAATCCGGATGTCCTGCTGCAGGCTGCAGTGGCCAAAAAGAAGCGGCTGCATGTGGGGTTTGCGGTGGAGACATCAGAAGAAATCCGCCATGCCGGCGAAAAATTGCGGAGCAAAAAACTCGATTTTATCGTCATCAACAACCCCAATGAACCAGGTGCCGGCTTCGAGGTGGACACCAATAAAGTCACCCTGCTCTATCCGGATGGTTTGACAGAACCCCTGGAGTTGATGAACAAGTTCGTTCTGGCTGACATCATATTGGATCGCATCGCCGATCGGCTGCAAACGCTGCACAGGTGACCAATGGAAAACTGGGCGCAAAAAGTCGAGCGTCTGCTCAAACAGCAGATTGAGCTCTATGGAGATGAGGAAGTCCTGGCGCGCCAGTCTTTGCAGGAGTTGTTAAATTCATCTTTAAAAGGTGAATCATCGGAAGATTGGCGACAGAGCGAAAATCTTTTTATTATGAACGACCGCATCAGCTCCTGTCTGCAATGCCCCCTGGGATATACGAGAAAATCCTTTGTCTTTGGCAACGGCAAAGGAGACGCCGATATTCTGGTGATCGGTGAAGCGCCTGGCGAAGAAGAAGATCGACAAGGATTCGTTTTTGTTGGCCGAGCCGGTGAGTTGCTGGACAAAATTCTCGCGGCCATCAATTTGCGTCGCCAAGACATCTATATCGCCAATGTGCTCAAGTGCCGTCCTCCACAAAACCGCGATCCACAACTGACTGAAATTGCCGCTTGTTTGCCTTATTTGCACAAACAGATCGAACTGATCAATCCGGCATTTATCCTGTGTTTGGGCAGGATTGCTGCTCAGACAGTGCTGCAAACCACGACGTCATTGGAAAAACTGCGCGGACAGGCTTATCCATTTATGAATGCTTCGGTGATCGTGACCTATCATCCCGCGGCGCTTTTGCGCTTTCCGCAATACAAGCGCGCGACATGGGAAGATGTCAAATTGTTGCGAAAACTGTACGATGAATGGTTGACTCAAAAGAGTATGAATCATGGCAGATGACGGACTAGAGGCTCAAAAACTACCACCACAGGCCATTGAAGCGGAGATGGCAGTCTTGGGCTCGATGATGCTCGATAAACAAGCAGCCGGGACGGTTTTTGAGGTGCTCGATGTTTCCTGTTTTTATCGACAGGCCCATCAAAAGATTTTTTCGACCGGCTTGAACTTGTACAAGCAGAACGAACCGATCGACATTCTCACCATTGCCAGCGAACTGCAGAAAAAACAAGAGCTGGAAGAGGTGGGAGGCGAGTTTTACCTGACTGAATTGGTTGAACGCATTCCCTCGGCTGCCAATGCAGAAAATTATTGCCGTATCGTTCTGGATAGAGCCTTGCTGCGCAAGTTGATTGCTGTCACCAACACCATTCAACAAGAGTGTTACGAGAGCGCTGTGGCTGCCAGTGAACTTCTCGATCAGGCGGAAGCCAGAATATTCAATCTCGGTCAGCAGCATGAACGGCGCGATTTTGTGGATCTCAGCTCGGTTCTCTTTACGACGATGAAGACCTATGAGAGCTTTCATGGGTTGAAGAGCGGCATTACCGGTATTGCGACCGGCTATCACAATCTGGACCAGATGCTCTCCGGGATGCAAAAATCTGAATTGATCATTCTGGCGGCGCGTCCCTCGATGGGCAAAACCGCCTTGGCGCTCAACATCGCGGTAAACGCCGCCAAAACTGGCAAGTCGGTGGGAATTTTCAGCCTGGAAATGTCTGCGGTGCAGCTGGCCATGCGGTTGCTCTGTTCAGATGCGCGCGTCAATTCGCACTCAGCGCGAACCGGTCGATTGCCAGATTCCGAATGGGCGAGGTTGGGCATGGTCGCTGGCCACCTTTCGCAGCTCAAGCTGTTCATCGACGATTCGCCAGGACTGACGGTCATGGAATTGCGCTCCAAAGCCCGTCGCTTGCATTATGAACACAATGTGGAATTGTTGGTCATTGATTATTTACAGCTTTTGCGCGGCAGCGGACGTTATGAAAATCGTCAGATAGAAATAGCCGGGATTTCCCAAGCTCTCAAGTCGCTGGCAAAAGAGATGGAAATTCCGGTATTGGCGCTTTCCCAGCTGTCACGCGCCGTCGAAGCCCGCACCGGAGAGCGGCGCCCCATGTTATCTGACCTGCGCGAGTCGGGGGCTATCGAGCAGGATGCCGATGTGGTGCTGTTTATCAATCGACCATCCGTCTACCTTGCTCATGGGCAGACCGATTCGCCGCAAGATGACAAAAAAGCGGAGATCATCATTGCCAAGCAGCGCAATGGCCCGGTTGGTTCAGTAGAACTGAACTTTATTCGCGATTTTGTGCGTTTTGAGAATATCAGCCCGCAAGATGCGACTTCTTCAGTCGACAGCAATCTTTTTTAAAAGTGCAGCGAACAACCGGTCAAAGGGAATAATTACAATTATTTGGTACTGGTGTCCGGGCGAACGACTGGACACCAATGTTATTTTGGAAAAATGTTCTAAAATTAAAAAAAACATTTGATTTTTGCGGATAAAAGTTTAATATACAATTGGTTAATTGTTGATTCGAGTTCAGGGCGAGTGAAAAAAACAATCGGAACAGTGCCTTTGTTTTTTACTATGGCGGATACGATGCAAGAGTCGTACGTCAAAGTCTATGAGGGATTGATTCGGCGAATCAAGCGCTACAATCCCAGTGCTGACGAGGCTTTATTGCGCAAGGCTTTCGAGTTCAGCCAGGCTGCGCACAAGGAACAGCAGCGCAAGTCCGGCTCGCCCTATTTTGAACATCCCCTTGAGGTCGCCAAGATATTAACCGGCCTGCGAATGGACTATGAAACGATTGCAGGCGGTGTTCTTCATGATGTCGCAGAAGATACGGACATTACCATCGAGCAGGTGGAAAGAGAGTTCGGCAGCAGCATCGCGCAATTGGTTGATGGGGTGACCAAGATCTCTGGCCTTAAGATGCAGGGCTTTGAGCGACAGCAGGCAGAAAATTTTCGCAAGATGTTGCTGTCCATGGTCAAAGACATCCGCGTGATATTGATCAAATTCGCCGATCGCTTGCACAACATGCGGACATTGGAATATCTGCCAGAAAAGAAACGCCAGCGCATCGCTCGGGAGACTCGCGAAGTCTATGCCCCGCTCGCCCATCGATTGGGTTTGGCCAAGATCAAATGGGAATTGGAAGACTTGTCTTTGAAATATCTGGAACCGGATGTCTATTTCGATTTGTTCACCAAGATTCGCGAGACGCGCGAGGAACGAGAAAAAACCATCCAGGAAGTGACGCATCCGATTCGTCAGGCTCTGGTGGAAGCGAAAATCCAGGCTCGTTTCGAGGGAAGACCGAAGCATTTTTATTCGATTTTCAACAAGATCACCAAACGAGGTGTTCCATTTGAAGAAATTTACGATCTGTTGGCGATTCGCATAATCGTCGATAAGGTTGAAGAATGCTATCACGCTCTGGGCATTGTCCATTCGCTATTTACTCCGATCCACGAACGTTTCAAAGATTATCTGGCAACTCCAAAATCCAATGGTTATCAATCGCTGCACACGACTGTCATCGGCCCGCATGGCAAAAAAATCGAAATCCAAATTCGTACAGAGCAAATGCATCGCACCGCTGAAGACGGAATTGCTGCCCACTGGCGGTACAAAGAAGGACGTCTGCGCGAGGATGATCTGGACCATCACCTCAGCTGGTTGCGTCAGGTGCTCGATTGGGAGGATGGTGAGCCGGACTCTGATTTTCTGGATCATCTCAAAATCAATCTGTTTCAGGATGAGGTTTTCATCTTTACGCCAAAGGGTGATTTGTTCCGACTGCCGGTAAAGTCCACGCCGGTCGACTTTGCTTTTGCCATCCACACCGATATCGGCTTGCACTGCCTGGCAGCCAAAGTCAATGGGAAAATCGTTCCTTTGAACACCGAATTGCGCAGCGGTGATACAGTCGAAATACTGACCTCCGCCAATCAACGACCGAACGAGGACTGGCTCAAGTTTGTCGTCACGACCCGTGCACGAAGCCGGATCAAAAGGATCATTAAAGATTCCCAGTATGAGAGCAGCATCGCTCTGGGCGAAGAGATGCTTACGCGTGCACTATCGCGATTCAGCAAAAAGATCAAAGATGTGCAGATCGACACACTGTTGGAGAGTTTGAAGCTCAAAGACCGCAATACCCTGTTTGCCAGTCTCGGACGCGGCGATCTCAAGCTCGATCAAGTTATCCGCAAACTGCTGCCCGAGGAAAAAAGCCCAGAACATGCCGATCAGTTTATTCTGAAAAAGTTTATCGAGCGGGCCCGCAAATCGTCGCATGGGGTACGAGTGGCAGGCATGGACAATATCATGATCGCCTTTGGCGGCTGCTGCAACCCTGTTCCGGGTGAGCCGATAACCGGCATCGTTACCAAAGGCCGTGGTATCGTCATCCATTCCAATACCTGTAAAAATCTTGTCCACCTGATGCAAGATCCTGATCGTATTGTTGACGTCTCCTGGGACGTGGAGAAAGGCAAACGCTTTCTCAGCGGGATCTATATCCTCGGGGAAAGACGAAATAAATTTTTAACCGAGATTTCTGAATATGTTGCACATGAAGACGCCAATATTGTATCGGTGAACATGAATTCCGAGAACAGTCTCGTCAATTGCATCATGACAATAGAGGTTTACGATTTGGCTCATCTGCAGCGTATCATGGCCAAAATTAACAAGCTGCCGGGTGTCATTTCGGTTGATCGATTAAATAAATAGTTGATTCTAATTAAATTAAATATTATTTTTATTCGCGATTACACGGAAGCGTTGATTCTTTTCGCATCCTGAAGGTTCAGCGATCTATCCTGGACGCTGTCAATGAAAAAGAATCTCTGGTCTGCCTTCCGCCCAGTTTGTGATGTTCGCCAAGGATTGAGAGGTAACAAAAAGAGGAGCGAGATTTATGATGATTAAGAAGGAAACCATCACGAAGAAGGATGTCTCCAAGAGAACTGCGCGGATCGTTGGAGAAAAAATCTACTTGACCGAAAAAGTGGTGGATGGTGTGTTTCAGGCTTTGCGTGAATTTATGGCGGAAGCAGATCCGGAAGTGCGCATCGAAATACGCGATTTTGGTGTTTTTGAGGTCAAGCGCACCAAGCCAAAGCCAAAAGCCAGAAATCCCAAAACGGGTGAAATTATTTATGTGCCGGCTCGCCGCAAAACCCATTTTAAGGCCGGCAAATTGTTAAAAGAATATCTAAAAAAACCCCTTCCTGATTCCCAGCAGGAATAATGGCTCTTCTCGAAACGAGCGCTGAAAATCTGCAACAGCTGCCGTTGGGGCGCATCGCTGCATTCGATTATGGCGAAAAGCGGATCGGAGTGGCGTTGAGCGATCCTCTGCAGGTGCTGGCCACGCCGTTTCGGACTTTGGGCAATGCAGGAAAAAAATCTGTGCTTCGAGAGTTATCTGCATTGCTTTCCGATAACGCCTGCTGCTGTGTGGTTTTTGGCATGCCCTATCATCTGCACGGTGACGCTGGCGATAAAGCCCGCCAGGTCGAACAATTGGCCGTTGACCTCGCAAAGCGGATCACCTTGCCGATCTTTTGTTGGGACGAGCGGTGGACGACGGTCAGAGCTCACCAAACGCTGCAAGAGTTGGGTGAGTCGCCGTCGCGAAACAAGGCGCGCGTTGACCGCATGGCTGCAGCCTTTATTTTGCAGGCTTTTCTGGATCGAATCGCGGCCGTTCGCTCGCACCGATGAACCGGATATCGATCCGCTGGCCTCCATGCAGGTGGTGCAATCTCCTGAGGCATCGCGCTCTTGTGGATACAGCTGATTGCAAAGCAAGTAAATGGATTGATGAAAAAGACCCTCGTTTTAGCTGTTCTGACCGGGATTCTATTCGCCTTATCCTTTCCGCCTTTTAGCAGCGGTTTTATAGCCTATGGGGCGTTGATCCCGTTTTTTTATCTTTTAAACAATCGATCGTTTAAAGAAACGATCCGTTTGGGTTATCTGAGCGGGTTCTTTATTCATTTGACCACCCTTTTCTGGGTTGGCAATGTCACCATGCCCGGTGTTGCCGGCATGCTTTTGATATTGCCGCTTTTCACCATGTTGTACGGGGTTTTGCACCGATTGGTGCTGCTCCGTTTGCCGCGGACCGGCTTTGTTTTTTTGCCGTTTGTTTGGACAGCGGTTGAGTATCTGCAATCTTTTGGCGAAACTGCATTTCCCTGGATTTATCTCGGCTACACACAGACTTATTATCTGCCGGTCATCCAATTCGCCGAATACACATCGGTTTTTGGCGTCACTTTTTGGGTTTTTTCTCTCAATATTATACTCTATCACCTTTTATTTGGTTTTTCTGAAAAGCCAAACCGCAAGCTTTGGCTAATCATTTGGATGGTTTTATTTCTGCTGCCTTTTGGTTTTGGTCTGTCGACCAGTGCTCGCTTGCAGAATGATAGCGATTCAGTTCGCATCGCTCTTATCCAAGGTAATATCGATCCGTTTGAAAAATGGAATTCAGCCAACACCGAACGCCAATTTGTTCTTTATGACAGCTTGACTCGTGAAGCGCTGTCGAGCAATCCCGATCTGGTGATCTGGCCTGAAACCGCGATGCCGTTTTATCTGCGCTATGAATACCGCTATTTGCGGCGCATTCGGCAGTTGATCGACACCAGCGATGTGGTTTTGTTGACCGGTTCGATCGATCTTTCTTCGGACGAAGGTGAACATCGCTATTACAATGCGGCGCTGCAGCTGCGACCCGATGAAGAGAAAATCAACTCGTACGGCAAAAGAAAATTGGTACCGTTTTCGGAACGGGTGCCTTATTCTGATTTTTTTCCCATCTCATCCTTGCGCGATTGGCTGATGGAAACTTCGCTTGGTGTAGGTGATTACAGCCGTGGTGCAGAATACACGCTTTTTTATCTGACCAGCGATTCGTGTGCGCAAGCGAGCGCTGATTCGGGATTTGCTTTTGCGGTACCGATTTGTTACGAGTCGACCTTCCCTGAATTGGTCCGCCAGTTCGTCAAGCGCGGTGCCGATTTTCTGGTGGTGATCACCAACGATGCCTGGTTCGGACGGACATCGGCACCCTATCAACATCAACAAATTGCGGTTATGCGCGCGATCGAAACGCGCAGAAGCATCGCCCGCTGCGCGAATACCGGCATTTCCTGTTTTATTGATCCCTATGGACGAGTCAGCCAGCGATCTCGGCTCTTTCGCCAGGCGGTGCTCGTCGGTGATGTGAAGGTAACCCAAAGACAAACATTTTTTGTGCGTCATGGGAATCTGTTTTCCCAATTCACATCCTTGCTCTCTGTGCTCGTTGTCCTGTTTGCCATAGCCAAGGGAACATCTAAAAGAGGTTATCGTTGAAATGGCAGACATCCGTGCACAAGCCGCTGGTTTTGCCGAAACGGCACCTGCAATTTCATCTGATTTGGTGAAAAGTCAACCAGGCTACTGGACCTTGCCCTACAAACGGCCTTATCGACTCCATTTTGCACGAGGTTCTTCTGAACAGATTATTCGGAAAGTTCGTTAACCACAAATCTTGTTTTCTTTTTGTCCTGATTCTCTGCCAGGCAAGAGCCGGTTCAAGTCCTGCTGTTCCGAACAATGCCGAACAACTGGACCTTTTGGTTCTTCGAGCAATTGCCCAGATCCCGGCTTGCTCCTCTGCAGAGGAGCACGATTTTATTATTTCCAGAACACCGCGCGGCGATGGTGTGGAGCGAATGGTCGATCAACGCCTGAGCGAATGGGCGTTGGCCGCAGGCAGCAAAACCGTACGAATTGTCGAGCCGGGAAAGAGCGGCGATGCCAATGCAATCCAATTGCGTTACAGTGTTTTGGCGGTAGGAATAGATTACACGCCGATTTCCAGGCCGGACAGCCTGAGGCGCACCGTATCAATGACCATCCAATTCACCCTGCTCAACCCGGATCAAGAGATCGCATGGGCTAAAACAATCAGCGATTCTCTGCTCGATTCGATAGACGCCGACGCTCTGAAGCAGTTGGAAGAAAGCGATCTGCCTGCGACAGTCGGCATTGGGCCGAAAAAAACGCAAAAATGGAAATGGTTGGAGCCGGCGTTGGTGACAGCCGTCTCTGCCATGGTTGTTTATCTCTTTTATTCGTATCGCAGCAATTAATTGCCAAAAGAAAGATACCCTATGAAACTGAAGAAAATCTATTTGTTTTGCCTCTTGTTTACTGCATTTGTATTGGCTTCGTGTTCATCACAAAAATTAGCCGGCGACTTGACTCTTGAACAGCGAATGCAGGAAGCCATCGAGTTGTTCAACAAGAGAAAATATCTCGATGCACGAACACAATTTCGCGTGATTACCCTGAGCCATGGCGGATCGCAATTGGCCGATAAAGCCCAGTTTTACCTGGCTGAGTGCCATTATGCCCTTAAAGAGTATATCCTGTCATCTGCAGAGTACGAGCGTTTGCTCAAAGTTTATCCCAACTCTGAATTTCGCGATGATGCCAAGTACAAGCTTGGTATGTCTTATTTCCAACTTTCTCCCAAATACTCTTTGGACCAAGAATATACTCTGAAGGCCATTGAACATTTTCAGGAATTTCTCGAGGAACATCATTCCAGCGAGTACACGCCTGAGGTTGAGAAAAAGCTGAGCGAAGCGCGTGGCAAACTGGCGCACAAGTTGTTTGCTGCGGCTGATCAGTATCGCAAAATGGGAGAGTTGAGCGCTGCCATCATTTATTATCAAATGGTTTTGGACAAATATTACGACAGCGATTACGCTGCAGATGCGCAATACTGGGTCGGCGAATGCTATCGCAAACAAAAGCGCTATGATCTGGCAGCTGTAGAATTCGAAAAATTTATGCAGAAATTTTCTGGCCACAGCTATACCAGCCGGGTTCAGAGTTATTTGGCAGAGATGCCCAAGACTGCCGAGTGAGAATCCGGGTTCTGGCGTGCGTTTCAAGGACCGGTTTACGACAATTGCCTGATCTGAGAATACGGAGATTATCAGGGTGAGATTGGCACTGTTCGGAGGTACTTTCGATCCAGTCCATTATGCCCATTTGATTCTGGCCGAACGCGTCCGCGAACAATTGAACCTGGATCGGGTGCTTTTCATTCCATCGGCTAATTCTCCTCACAAATTGGGCCGCCGCGTCGCAGCCGACCGGCATCGATTGGCCATGTTGCGGCTGGCGCTTCGCAGCAATCCGGCCTTCGCGGTCGCCAAGCTTGAGATCGAGCGGGGCGGAACAAGCTTCACCGTTGATACGGTTAATCGACTGCAGCAGGAACTGCAAATTCCGCGTTCATCTTTGTTTCTGATCGTCGGTGCCGACAATCTGGTTGATTTCCATACCTGGAAAGAACCGGATCGCATCCTGCAAATGGTTCAACTGGTGGTTATCGATCGGCCGCATGTCGCGATTGATTCGGCAAATCTCTATACCACCGACTATTTGCAAATCGACGCACCTTTACTGCAAATTTCATCGACCTGGATCCGGGAATTGGTCGCTGCCGGGCGAAGCATTCGCTACCTGGTTCCGGAATCAGTTGAAAAATATATCTACCGCCACCGTCTCTATATAAACGATGGCGAATAAATGCTTCTTCTGCTGGCGTTCATTGCGCCTGGCCATTTTCAAGTCAACCATGTGCGAAGATCATTCGACTCGCGGCACAGCCATGCAATCGCCTAAATCGGTCTCTGCCGATTCTTTGACCATTGCTCAGATTTGCTCTTCACCTTCCTGGGGGGGGATGGAGATGCATGTCGCTGAGCTGGCTTTTCTTTTGCGGAACAACGGGTGTCAAGTGCAAGCCTTTTGTGCCCCGCAAAGCCGATTAACCACGCGTTTGCAGGATCAGGCGATCGAACCGAAGGTCTTTCGACCACATGGTTACATCGATCCTTGTGGCATATGGTCGCTTTTTCGCGCTTTCAGAAAAGATCCTGTTGATGTTGTGCACGTCCATTACTCGAAAGATTTGTGGAGTTTAATCCCAGCTCTGCAACTTTTGCCAGACAACCGCCGCCCCGCGGTGGTGCTTAGCAAGCATATCGGTACACAAAAGCGCAAAACTGATCTATTCCATCGCCGGCTATATGCTCGAGTCGCTCGGGTGATCGCCATTTCGCGGGTAATCGAACGGAATATCCTGCAGACCCATCCTGTTCAGCCGCAGCAGGTTGTGGTTCTGCATCATGGGATCGACACCGATCGATTTCAACGATCTGAAACCGTTCGCAACCGCAAACGTGCAGAATTGGGATTGGCGGCCTCAGAGATTTTAATCGGCACCATCGGCCGTCTGGAATCGGGCAAAGGACATCTCGAATTTCTCGCGATGGCAGAACAATTGGCAAGCGAGTTCGATCAGGTTCGTTTTGTGATGATCGGCGAGGCAACCCGCGGAGAAGAATTTCGCGCCGAGCCCATTCTAGAAAAGGCAAGAACGCTGAATTTGGCTGATCGACTGCAATTGTTGGGATTTCGCGATGATGTGCCGGAACTGTTATCAGCGATGGATATATTTGCCTTTCCCTCACATGCAGAGGCTTTTGGTCTGGTTTTGATTGAAGCCATGGCGGCGAGCTTGCCGGTTGTCTCCAGCCGTTGTGACGGCGTGTTGGACATCGTGCAAGAAGGCAAAAATGGTTTACTCGTTCCTCCGCATGACAGTGCTGCACTGACACAAGCGGTTCGCTCGCTGGTGGTTGATCCAGAGTTGCGATCAACAATGGGCAAAAACAGCAGAAAAATAGCCGAGCATCATTTCTCAACCAAACGTATGATGACAGAGTTGCTGCAGCTTTATCATCAGTGCCTTGCAGAAGCGGCTCTTTAGATTAGGTTTCATTCCTACTGCGTGAAAAGAGGTTGCGCATCTTTTGCGGAATCTTTTCAGCGTGCTGGCGATTTAATTTAGCCGAGGACTTTGCCATGGTGGAAGAGCGCCTTATCCGATTAATGAAGCGGGTACCTTTATTTGCCAAAATGCCCGATTCGGAGGTGTCGCAAATCGGCGATCAATGTGTTTGCCGGGAATGCAAAAAGGACCAGGTGATTCTGGTCGAGGAAGAGCTGGGGCAGACTTTTTTCATTATTCTGCACGGCATGGTCAAAGTGACTCGCACCAGCGACGAGGGTCGAGAGGTGATCATCACCATGTTGCGGGCAGGCGATTTTTTTGGTGAACTCTCTTTGCTCGACGGCAAAGGCCGATCCGCAACGGTGGTGGCTATGGAGGATTCCGAGTTGCTTACCCTCCGGCGCAGTGAATTTCTGTTGCTGTTGGAGCAATACCCGATGATTTCGGTGGAATTGCTCAAGGTTCTGGCAGACCGTATTCGCAAGAACAATACACAGATTGAGTATTTGACATTGCAGGATGCCGTCGGACGGGTGGGATCGACGCTTATTCATGTGGCGGAAAGCACCGGTTACAGCAGGGGAGAGGCGAGAATCATCCCGAAATTGCCGGTACAACAGGATCTCGCCAATATGGCCGGTACAGCCCGCGAAACGATTTCGCGAATTATGGCTTTGTTCGAATCCAGCGGACTTGTAGAACGCGACGGACATCGCGTTATCATTCCCAATTTTAGTCGCTTTAAAGACGATTATCGCACTGCAGTGCACGGCAAGGACGAGGCCGGCAAAAACGTTGAAAAAGCATGAGGTAACGTTCGATCCCAATGAGCGGCGGTGGCGCTCAGATGGGTTGAGGGTTGTTTTTTGGTAGAAGAAAATCGAGAAACAAGATGAACGGCAAACTCAAAATATTTTGCGGCAGCAGCAATCCGAATCTGGCCAATTCGATCTGCGAGCATCTCGGCGTTCAACCCGGCAAGATCAATATCCATAGATTCAGCAACGACAACATCAAAGTTAAAATTGAAGAAAATGTTCGCAACGATGATGTGTTTGTCATTCAAACCGCTGCACCGCCGGTCAACGATCATCTGATGGAATTGCTCATTATCATCGATGCGCTTCGTTATGCTTCGGCGGGGCGTATCACCGCAGTGACGCCCTATTATTTCTATTCGAGATCCGACAAAAAGGACGAGCCAAGGATTTCGATCACCGCAAGATTGGTATCCGACTTGCTGCAAACGGCTGGTGCAAATCGCATTTTGGCCATGAAGTTGCATGCACCACAGCTCATGGGCTTTCCGCGTATTCCGATCGATCAACTGATGGCCAATGGTTTGCTGTTGGACTATTTCAAAGAATGCATTGATCTGGACAATACGGTTATCGTGGCGCCCGATGTGGGCAGCGCCAAGGGCTCAAAGTGTTTTGCCCGTGCGTTGAATTTGCCAATGGTCATCATCGACAAAGAGCGGCTGGGCGATCAGGAAGAGGTCAGTGCGGGAGCCGTGATCGGCGATGCAAGTGGCAAAGATGTGTTGATCACTGATGATGAAATTCTTACCGGTAAGTCAATTCTGCAAGCGATTCGGATCTTGCGCAAAATAGGCACCGGCAAAATTTATGTCAGTTGCACACATGGTTTTTTTTCCAACAACGCCTTGGACAAGTTTTGCGAATATCCCATCGAGGTGTTGGTTACCACCGATACCTTGCCCTGTGTTGCGCGGCCCCAAAAATTGCCGCTGGTGGTTCTATCGGTCGCAGATCTGTTTGCCAAAGCGATCGTGGCAATTCACGAAGGCGAATCGGTTGGCGACCTTTTTCCCGCTGATGTGAGAATCTGAAATGTTGTTGACAACTTGCTTTGCATTTCGTAACTTGAGTCTTATTTTAACAAAACCTGCATTTTGTGCTGGCAGAATTCAACAAAACAGTTTTTTGGATTTTATTCTGTTTGCCACAATGGTCATCGCCACCCATTGACGCAAACATCAAATTGTATTTATTGGTGATTCGATGCGCAGCATCGAATCAGGGTAAAAAATAGGTTATCCGGCATCGGTGTAAAGCACCGACTCGTCGATACGATCACTTGCATTAAAAAGCGCCAAGAGCGGGGATTGCGCCCTGCAAACGGCATGATCTCATTCGCTCAATTTTGTATGGATTTTCGCGAATCCGAATAGAGTTTTTTCAAATCTGTCGATGAATTTGATTCTTGATTAAAGAATTTCATCGCTCATTAGAAACCGATAAACAAGGAGGCTGTATGGCAATTTTAGATGAATTGGCTGAAAACATTATCAAAGGGCAGGCGCCAGCTGTAGAGCAGTTGACAGAAAAAGCGCTGGCTGAGGGAGAGTCGCCCGAATCAGTATTGCGGAAAGGGTTGATCAAAGGCATGGACGTGGTTGGGGCGAAATTCAAAGCCAATGAATTCTATGTGCCTGAGGTTTTGATTGCTGCTCGAGCGATGAAAGCGGGGATGAAGATCCTGCGACCGCGTCTGGCCGAAAGCGGTGTTCAACCTGTTGGACGTTTTATCGTCGGAACCGTCAAGGGCGATTTGCACGATATTGGCAAAAATCTTGTGGCGATGATGATGGAAGGCGCTGGCTTTGAGGTGATCGATCTGGGAGTCGATGTGACCCCGGAAAAATTCGTTGCCTCGATCAAAGAGACAAATGCCCAATTTGTCGGTATGTCGGCTTTGTTGACAACGACAATGGTGAAAATGAAAGATACGATAGAAGCAATTAATTCCAGCGGCATGCGCAATTCTGTCAAGATTGTAGTTGGTGGCGCCCCCTTGACGCAAAAATTTGCCGATGAGATCGGTGCCGACGGCTATGCGCCGGACGCCGCCTCGGCAGTCGAATTGGTCAAGAATCTGCTCAATTAACTGGCACTGCTCTTGACCGTACGACATGATGTTTAAAGAAATTTAACTTCATTCTCTTGCCATTTCGAGAGCCCTCCTGCGAGGGCTCTCGTCCTGTTTTTTAGGTGTATCTGTCAACTTCCTGCTGGAGTGATCACTTGTCCATATCCGAGATCGATCTATTTGTGCCCGGTCGTGTCTGCTTGTTGGGTGAACATTCCGATTGGGCCGGTGGCTATCGCCGTATGGATTCAAGCTTGACCAAAGGCTATTGTTTGGTGGTCGGCACTGATCAGGGTATCAATGCCAGAGCTCGCGCCCATCCAGATAAAGTGATCATTCGCTCGACTCTACCGGACGGCAAGATCGTCGGGCCGTATGAAATTGAACTCAAAATGGATGCCCTGTTGCGGGTTGCCGCCGAAGGAGGATTTTTCAGCTATTCGGCAGGAGTTGCCGCCTACGTGGTCAACCACTATCACGTTGGCGGCTTGGAGGTCAACAACTATCGGATGACCCTGCCGATACGCAAAGGCTTGTCATCATCAGCAGCCAACAATGTGTTGATCACCCGTGCTTTCAACCGCATCTATGATCTCAAGCTGACCTTGCGTGGTGAAATGGAGGTGGCCTACCAGGGAGAAATCCTGACCCCATCGCGCTGCGGCAGGATGGACCAGGCATGTGCCTATGCCAAGACCCCGGTCTATTTGATCTTCGATGGCGACCGTTTGACCGTTCAGCCAATCTATCCCCAAAAGCCGATTTATATGGTCATAGCCGATCTCTGCGCCGGCAAGAATACCCAGCGCATTCTCGCCGATCTCAACGCTTGTTTTCCTAAAACGCTCGGCAAAATCTCGGAAGATGTGCGATACTATCTCGGGCCGGTCAATAAAGATATCGTATTTCGCGGCTGCGAATTGCTGCAGAATGGCGATGCAGAGCGGCTGGGGGCGCTGATGACCGAAGCACAGCGTCTTTTCGATCTGTTGATTGCGCCGGCCTGTCTAGATGAACTGCGTTCGCCCCAATTGCACAGTGTTCTTGAACACCCTCGCGTCATGCCACTGATATATGGCGGCAAGGGTGTCGGTTCACAGGGCGATGGCAGTGTTCAATTGATCGCCCGTGGGCAAGAGGAACAAAAAACCTTGATGCAGGTGTTGCGCGAAATCCGCTGCGAACCCTATCCCTTAACCATCGAAGCAAAAGCTGACAGTGATGCAGAAAAATCCGTCAATTGAGTTGATTTTTTTTGACCTTGGCAATGTTTTGGTGGAAATCGAATTGGACCGGTTTTTTCATGCCATGGCTGCACAGACGGGCATGTCGAAAAAAAAGTTTAAAAACAGAATCAAAAAGCTCACACCGTTGTACAAAGCCTTTGAATGCGGCCAAATGTCCAGCCATCAGTTCTTTCAACTTTTTGGCGAAAACTTTCCACTTAAATCTGCAAGTTATCCTGATTTTGTCAAGGATTATACCGGTATATTCGAGCCCAACCAAGAGCTGTTTTCCTGGTGTCGCATCTTGCGGCAACAGGTCCGGTTGTCAATAATCAGCAACACCGATGAGCTCCATTATCAGCGCATCGCAGAGGATTATGCTCTCGATGAACTTTTCGAAAAACCGATCACATCTTTTAGAGCCGGCTCTCGCAAGCCCGACCCATCGATCTATGATTATGCTCTACAGCAGCTGGGGATATCGCCTGACAGAGCGCTTTTGATCGACGATCGGCGCGAAAACGTGTTGGGTGCGCAGCAAGTCGGCATGCATGCAATTCTTTATGCCAACAACAGAAAGCTGAAAAGAGATTTGCACCGTTTCTTTCTGCAGATACCATAAGCAGAATGGCACTACCTTTAGATCTGATCGCTGGCGTTCCAAACCATAACACCGACACCGCCTGTCGAGCTTCGGGTGACCAGGATTTGAAGCCCGGCGAGGGTCGATTTCAAATCAGGTTGTGTTGGTCATCGCCAGCAGCAAGCACAAAGGAGGAGATGCATGGCATCTTTGGCAGTCCGCGGAGGACGCCCGATTCGAACTGAACCTTTTCCGGTTTGGCCGGTGTGGGGCGATGAAGAGATTGACAATTTGACCCAGGTCATTAAAGGTGGACAATGGGGACGGTTAAAAGGCACTGTAACCAGCGATTTTGAACGCCGGTTTGCCGATTTACATCAAGCGAAACACGGCATTTGCATCAACAGCGGCACGACTGCCCTGCAGATCGCGCTGATCGCCGCCGATGTGGCGACGGGAAGCGAGGTGATTTGTCCCGCTTATACGTTTATCGCCACGGCGTCTGCTATTGTCGATATCGGATGTGTGCCGATTTTTGTCGATGTTCAGCCCGACACTTTCAATATCGATCCGCGGCAGATCGAGGCAGCCATCACCGAACGGACTACAGCGATTATGCCGGTCCATTTTGCCGGTCGACCTTTTGACCTCGATGCCGTTATGGAGATAGCAACCAAACGCCGACTTAAAGTAGTCGAAGACGCGGCACAGGCCTGGGGCGCTGCCTGGCGAGACCGACCGGTCGGCGCTATCGGTGATGCAGGTTGTTTCAGTTTCCAGTCGTCAAAAAACATCACCTGCGGCGAAGGCGGAATCATTCTGACCAACGATGACCAGGTGGCCAAATTTGCCAAAGCTCACCACAACTGCGGACGCAGTGAAGTAGGTCAGTGGTATGAACACTATTACTATGGCGGCAACTATCGCATGACTGAACTGCAAGCCGCGGTTTTGCATGCGCAGCTCAACCGTTATGAAGAACTCCATCGCATTCGTCTGGAAAACCTCGACTATTTGAACCAGGAACTGGCGCAGATTCCCGGCATCACCATTTGCTCCCCAGATGACCGGATCACCAATCATGCATGTCATCTGTTTGTGTTTCGCTACATTAAATCGCACTTTGCTGATGCCCCACGAGCGACTTTCCTCGATGCGCTGCGAAAAGAGGGGATTCCCGCCAGTCCGGGTTATTCTCTGCCCCTCTATCAACAACCGGTTTTCCGTGAGAAATCCTTTGGCCCGCGCGGCCGAAAAGTCGATCTCGATATCGATTACAGCAAATTTCATTGTCCGGTAACCGAAAAACTCTGCTTTGAAGAGGCGATTTGGTTCACACAAAACATGTTGCTCGGCACCAAAGAAGACATGGATCAGATAATCGCCGCCATCGAAAAGATCAGCAAACATGCGGATGAACTGTCCGATTAACCATTCAATGCACTACTGCATCACTCGATAGATTGCAGCGGTTCGACTCTCTTTCCCAAGGCAGCGACCATGTATGAATTGACGGTACAGACCACTTTTTCAGCAGCTCACCATTTGCTCGATTACTCGGGTGCTTGTCGACGAATCCATGGCCACAACTGGAAGGTCAAGGCAAGCTTGCAAGCGAGCCAGTTGAATGAAAAAGGCATGGTTTTTGATCTGATGGAATTCCAACGGATCTTGAACACATGTGTACAGCAATTTGACCATCGGATGATCAACGAAGTCCCGCCTTTCGATCGGATCAACCCGACTTCTGAACATTTGGCCAGAATTATTTTCGAGTGGATGAGCGAGCATCTGCCAGCCAATCTGCGATTGACAGAGATCAGAGTGGCGGAGACAGACGATTACTCGGTAGTCTATACCCCTGAATAACCTTCATCTTTCTCGGCAGGATGAAGGAGTCGCTGCTGTCGGTCTTGGGCATGCAACGATATGAATTTACAAATTCAGCTTGACTATTCTGTTTTATTTATTAACTTTTTAAAGGATGCGAGCGGTTACCTCTTTTACCAACTCAAACAAGAATCATCAGCTGCTGATCTGCGAGCTGTGGAATTTTTTTCATTTTTACCGATGGTGTTGTTCAGTCCAACTGTTTGAATTTCTGATTCGGTGCTGGGTTCCAGACCCGGGTATTTGGGATGAATCTTTCATATGATTGATTTGAAGGCAAAAATTGCGCGCTATTATGAAAGCTATTTTTATTTTGCCAGCTTTGGGAGTGGCGGAATGGATTAGAAATCGAATAAACCTGCCTGTAATCCGCCCACTGCCACAAACCTGGTAGTGGGCTTTTTTTTATGGAGTCACAGATGTCTATTGATCAACTCCGCCAGGAGATCGACGCAATCGACGCACAGTTGTTGCAGCTTTTGAATGCACGGGCTGCGAAAGCCATGCAGATCGGTCGCATCAAGTCGGCAATGCAGCTGCCGATCACCGATTCCGGGCGGGAAAGAGCGGTTATCGAGAGCCTGACAGAGCTGAACCGCGGGCCGCTTGCCACAGAACACATCACTCGACTGTTTAGCCAAATCATCGAAATTTGTCGTTCACTGCAAACCCGGGAGAAATAGCATTGGTCATCGTGATGCGAGACAATGCCACAGAGCAACAGATTCAAAATGTGGAACAGCGTCTCGAAAGGTACGGATTCAAGATTCACCGTGTCGATGGAGTGACACGCACCATTCTGGGAGCAATCGGCGATAAGCGCGGTATTGAAATGCGTGAATTCGAGAGTCTTGAAGGTGTACATGAAGTTCTGCGCATTACTGAGCCATACAAGCTGGCTGGCCGGACTTTTAATCCGGATAACAGTATAATTCCCATCAACGGCTCGTCAATCGGCGGTGACGAGATCATCGTGATGGCTGGACCTTGTTCGATCGAAAGCGAAGAACAGCTCTATACAACCGCCAAAGAAGTGAAAAAGTATGGCGCCAAAGTTTTGCGCGGTGGCGCTTTCAAGCCGCGTTCTTCTCCCTACAGCTTTCAGGGGTTGGGCGAACAGGGCCTGATTTTTCTCAATCGCATCGCCCAAGAACTGAAAATGGGGTCGGTCTCTGAGATCATGGAGATCAAACAGATGGAGGCCATTACCCGCTATGTGGATATTGTCCAGGTCGGCGCGCGCAATATGCAAAATTATGCGCTTTTGCGCGAATTGGGAAGAATAAAAAAGCCGATTCTTCTCAAGCGAGGTCTTTCGGCCACAATCGAGGAGCTTTTGATGGCCGCCGAATACATCATGTCCGAGGGCAATTATCAGGTCATTTTGTGCGAACGCGGCATACGCACTTTTGAAAACTATACACGCAACACAATGGATCTTTCGGCGATTCCGGTGGTGCAGAGTCTCAGCCACCTGCCGATTGTTGCTGATCCCAGTCATGGCACTGGTCGGCGGGATCAAGTCGTTCCGATGGCTCGCGCGGCAGTGGCTGCCGGTGCCAACGGCCTGCTCATCGAAGTACACCACGATGCGGATCACGCGCTTTCAGACGGGTTTCAGTCGCTCTATCCTCAGCAATTTCAACGCATGATGGAAGAAATCAAGACCATTGCCTGGGCAATCGGCAAGACCATTTGAAGGAAAGGCATGCATGAACGCAGACAACTCTTTCGAACGCATCCTGATTGTCGGAGTCGGGCTTATCGGTGGCTCGCTGGGTTTGGCTCTTAAACGCAAGGGCTTTGCCGGGGAAATAATCGGTGTCGATGAACAGACGGCACTCGATATTGCCTTGCAGCGCAAAGTGATTGATCGCGGATTCCGTCGTGAAGAATTGCATCAGGCAACCCGACAGGCGGATCTCATCTTTCTCTGTACCCCGATCGCCGAGACGTTGCGCCTGTTGGCAACAATCGGCAAAGATTTGCAGCCCGGCACCTTAATCACTGATGTGGGGAGCACCAAACGGCAGATCGTCGAAGCGGCAAAGATTCATTTGCCGGCAGATGTCGATTTTATCGGCGGTCATCCCATGGCCGGTTCGGAATTCCGCGGTGTCGAGGCGGCTGATCCTTTTCTGTTTGAGAACACGACTTATGTGCTCACACCCAGCCGACCGACTCATTTCCGGATGCAGCGCGCTTTTGGCGAGTTGCTCGAGAGGATCGGGGCAAAAGTCTTGTTGCTGCTGCCCGAATTGCACGATGAAATTGCTGCTGCTGTCAGCCATTTGCCGCAGATGCTGGCGGTATCGCTGATGCATCTGGTCGCCAGCCGTCAAGATGAAAGCCCCTATTTCCTTAAAATGGCGGCCGGTGGTTTTCGCGATATGACCCGGATCGCCTCGAGCCCTTACGGCATCTGGGAAGATATCATACGAACCAACAGCGACATGATCGTCCGCTATATCGACGACTATATCGAGGAGCTGCACAAGTTAAAGCTCTGCTTGCATGAACAGTGTTTAGCGGAATATTTCGATAAAGCAGCAAAAAACCGACTTTCAATTCCCAAAGACACCAAAGGATTTTTGCAGCCCCATTATGATCTTTTGATCGGTGTGGAGGACAAGCCAGGTGTTATTGCTGGAATTTCAAATGCCCTGTCAGAACGCCAGATCAACATCAAAGATATCGAAGTCTTAAAGATCCGCGAGAATGAAGGGGGAACCATGCGACTGGCGTTTTCTTCGCGCGAAGATCGCGATCAAGCAGCAACGATACTGCGCCAAGTTGGCTTTGACGTCAGAACGAGGGAATAGCTATGTCCACAAAGACCATAAAACCCGCTCTATCGATTCAGGGATGTATACAAGTACCGGGGGATAAATCGATCAGCCATCGAGCTTTGATGCTATCGAGCATTGCCAACGGCGATTCTGTTATCACAGGTCTATCGCAATCCGCCGATGTGCAAAGCACCATCAATTGCCTGCGTGCTCTGGGGATTGAACTGGAGATCGATGGGAATCGCGCTGTGGTGCATGGCCGGGGAAAATTAGGTTATCATAAACCTTCAGAGGTATTGAATTGTGGCAATTCAGGCACCACCATGCGGTTGTTGGCTGGTCTGTTGGCTGGTCAACCTTTTGACGCAGTCCTCGACGGTGATGAATCGCTGCGCCGCCGGCCAATGCGGCGAATTATCGATCCGCTTGAACAGATGGGGGCGACGATCGAGAGCAACGACTACAAAGCGCCGTTGAAGATCCGTGGCGGCCAATTGCGCGCCATCGATTATGCCACCACCATTGCCAGCGCCCAGGTGAAATCCTGCGTCATCTTTGCCGGTCTCTATGCAAACGGCAATACCCGGGTGACTGAGCGCGCTCCTTCCCGCGACCACAGCGAACGCATGTTGATCGAATTCGGTGTTAAAGCGCAGTATTCTATGGGTGGTGCCGGAGTGCGCGGTCCTGCTGAGTTGCAACCGTGCGAGCTGGATATACCGGGTGATATATCTGCTGCCGCATTTTTCCTGATTGCAGCCACCTTGTTGCCTGATTCGAAAGTGGAACTGGCCAATGTCGGGGTCAATCCATCGCGTATCGGCATTCTCGACGCTCTGGCCACCATGGGTGCCAGTGTCTATAAAGACGAAGTGCAAGAGCGCAACAGAGAACCGCGGACCAACCTGACATCCGGATACAAGAAACTCAAGGCCACGACGCTGGGTGGTTCTTTAATCCCCAAAATTATCGATGAGTTGCCTATTCTGGCTGTGGCGGCGACCCAAACCGAAGGCGTGACCGTGATCAAGGATGCCGAGGAGCTGCGATTCAAAGAGTGCGATCGCCTGGCAACGATGTGCAAATATTTGAAAAAAATGGGGGCCGACATCCGCGAAAACAAGGACGGTTGTGTGATAAAAGGTCCGACCCCTCTGCATGGCTGTACAATCGACAGCTTGGGTGATCATCGCATTGCCATGTCTTTTGCCATCGCCGGCTTGATCGCTGACGAAAAAACAGTGATCAAGAACAGCGAATGTATCGATGTTTCATTCCCAGGTTTTTTTGAGGTGCTGGAAAAAAGTGTCGTTCGTTGATGCAAAAACCGGGCTATATGGGGTCTTTGGCGATCCGGTCGGCCACTCACTTTCGCCTGTCCTGCACAATTGGTTCATGCGCCGTTTTGGCATCAATGGTGTCTATATGGCTTTTGCAATCTCGGCTGATCGACTGCAAAAAGCGATTCAGGCTTTGCCGACTCTCGGTTTTGTAGGAGTCAATCTGACGATTCCGCACAAAGAAGCTGTGCTGGCCTATGTCGATCACTGTGACCTGCAAGCGGAGATCATCGGGGCCGCCAATACAATTCGAATTGTCGACAATCGTGTGGATGCTTATGTGACCGACGCGGACGGATTTGTCCTTTCGCTGCACAAACAACAGCAGCGTTTTCACAACGCTTCAGTGGTCATGCTCGGTGCCGGCGGTGCTGCTCGATCGATCGCCTATGCGCTGGCAAGGCTGCAGGTTGCCAGACTGGCGATCATCAACAGGACCTATTCGCGGGCGGAAAGCCTGGCGCGATTCGTGCGAGAACGTTTTCAACTGCCCGACACCAAAGCGTTGCCGGAAGGTGAACAACTCGAGGGGCTGTCCAGTGCTGATATTGTCATCAACACAACCTCTGTTGGAATGTATCCCTATACTTCAGAGTCCCTGGTCAAGGATCCGCGAGTTTTCCATAACGGTCAATTGGTTTATGATTTGATCTATAATCCTTCTGCCACCAGATTGTTGCACGATGCCCGCCGAAATGGCGCGGAAATCCAAAATGGCCTCGATATGCTGATTTATCAAGGATTGGTTTCTCTTAATATCTGGCGGCAGGACACTTACGAATTGCGCGCTGCAGATCTGCAAGAACTGCGGCAGGTGCTGACTCAAGAATTGGCTGCCCATGAATAGATTGCGATTTTTTACCGCTGGAGAGTCTCATGGCCAGGCGTTGACCGCTATTGTCGAAGGTTTGCCAGCCGGATTGTCTTTGTCTGAAGCCGACATAGCCAAGGAACTGCAGCGTCGTCAGCGTGGCTACGGCCGCGGCGATCGGATGAAAATCGAAACGGATCATGCTCGTCTGCTGTCCGGGGTGCGTTACGGCAAAACGCTGGGGAGTCCGGTTTCCATGTTGTTGGAAAACCGCGACTGGCCCAACTGGACCACAAAAATGGCTGTCGAGCCGATGGAAGCGCCGATCGGCAAACTGCAAATGCCGCGTCCGGGACATGCTGATTTTGCTGGTATGGTCAAATATCGCCAAGATGATCTGCGCAACATTCTGGAGCGATCATCCGCCCGCGAAACTGCAATGCGTGTCGCGGTCGGCGCTATTGCCCGCCGCTTGTTGGATGAATTCGGCATTCGCATCTGCAGTCATGTCGTGTGCCTGGGCGGAGTTGATTCTGCTTTTTCCGCACTGCGTATTTTCAATCAACACGACGACGCGATAACCCCAGTGCTCGATGAATGGTGGGCGGGTATCGAAAGAGCTGAAGCTTCGCCGGTTGCTTGTGCAGACGGTCGTGCGGAAAGACAAATGATCGAAGCGATTGGTCAGGCGCAAAAGCGCGGCGATACCCTGGGTGGCGCTTTTGAAGTGGTGGCGCTCAATGTGCCGGTCGGTTTGGGCAGCCATGTGCACTGGGATAGACGCCTGGATGGTTTGCTTGCCTGGGCGGTGATGAGTATCCATGCCATTAAAGCGGTCGAAATCGGCCTCGGCTATCAAGTTTCTGCTTTGCCGGGCAGCCAGGTACATGACGAATTGTTTTATACTCCAGAACGAGGCTATCACCGAAAGCGCAATCATGCAGGCGGCATTGAGGGCGGGATGAGCAACGGTGAACCAATCATTGTCCGCGCGGCGATGAAGCCTTTGCCGACTTTATCTACGCCTCTTCAATCTGTGGATACCGCGACCCGACAACCCAAAGCCGCCTTTAAAGAGCGGTCCGATGTGTGTGCCGTACCAGCTTGTGCAGTCGTCGCCGAAGCCATGCTCACCATTGTCCTGGCTGATGCGCTTATGGAAAAATTGGGCGGTGATTCAATCGACGAGATGCGTAAACGATTTCAGGAATTGCCCAATGTACCCCTGGGATGGTAAAAATATCTATTTCACTGGTTTTATGGGGACTGGCAAAAGCGCAGTCGCCAGACATTTTGCTCGTCTGTTGGGCAGATCCTTTTTCGATACCGATGCTTTGATCGAGAGTGAAGCGCAGATGACCATCAGTGAAATATTCACTCGCCAAGGTGAAAGCAAATTTCGAGAAATGGAAAAGCAAAAGGTGCAGCGCCTTGCCCGAGAAAAAGAAATCGTTGTCGCACTGGGTGGGGGCGCCATAATGGATAGCGATAACTGGCGCGAACTGCAAAGAAGCGGCTTGACCGTCTGTTTGTTTGCCAAACTGGATGTTTTATACGAACGCCTGGGGAGAAAGAAGGACCGTCCTTTGATGGCGGGTTATTCTGCTGATGCTCTGCGCCAGCATATTGCTGCTCTCCTGGCTGAACGCCAACCATTTTACGATTTGGCCACCTATCAATTTGAGAGTTTGCCGGATAAAACCCCTCAACAAACCGCGGAAGAGATTTATATCGCCTTGCGGGATGAAATATGAAAACGGTCTGGGTTAATACGGTCAACAACGATTACCCAATCGAGATCGCTCCCCATTTGATGCAAAATACCGCTGCATTTGGGCAAGTTTTCAATCGATTTGCCCAGGCGGTTGTCATCACAGACGAAAACGTGCGCAAACTCTATGGCAGACAGCTGGTGAACCAATTGCGGCAGAGCGGGCTGCAAACCGAATTGTTGTCTGTACCGCCGGGTGAACCTTCCAAGTCGATGAACCAGGTCGGGAAGCTGTTTACCCGTCTGATCGAACGGCAGATTACCCGGCAGGCGGTTATCGTTGCTCTCGGCGGGGGAGTGGTCGGCGATCTGGCTGGCTTTGTCGCTGCCACCTATCTGCGCGGCGTTAATCTGATCCAAGTGCCGACCACTCTATTGGCCCAGGTCGACAGCAGCGTTGGGGGCAAAGTCGGCATCAACCATCGGTTGGGCAAAAACCTCATCGGTTCTTTCTATCAACCTCAGCATGTCCTTATCGATCCATATGTCCTGCAGACTCTGGAAATGCGCGAGCGGAGAGCCGGTGCGGCAGAGGTCATCAAATATGGATTGATCGCTGATAGCGGGCTGTTTGCACAACTGGAAACAAGCCTGGAAGCATTGCTGGACTTGACGGATATCGATTTTGTCGCCACCGTGATCGAACAATGTTGTCACATCAAAGCCGATATCGTCGGACAAGATGAACGCGAGCAGAGTTTTCGCGCCCTTCTCAATTTCGGCCATACCGTCGGACACGCGTTGGAAAACGCCACCCAATATCGAGTTTTTTTGCACGGTGAAGCCGTGGCCTACGGAATGCTGGCGGCCTTGCATCTGTCCATCGATAGCCTGTGTTCCACCTCATTGGAAAGGGCGATTCAGTTGATCCGCCGCTTGTCCTTGCCGCCGATCCCCCAGTCAATCACAGTCGATCAGTTGCTGTCGGCCATGCAACAGGATAAAAAACGCCGGCCGAGCGGCCAGACATGGATTCTGTTAAAAACGATTGGCAGCGCCTTTATGTCGGAAAATCTGCCCGAAATTCGTGTTCGGCAGGTCCTGAACGATGTGCTCCTTGCAAGGCGGGTGAAGAAATGACTAAAAGTAAAACGCAAACCGAACCTTTTATTTTGGTTGTTCATGGACCAAATCTCAATCTTTTGGGCGAACGCGAGCCTGAAATCTATGGCAGCTTGACGCTAAAGGAACTCAACGAACGGATTGTCTCCAAGGCCCGATCTTTGGGTGTGCGAATCGGTTGCTTTCAATCGAACCATGAAGGGCAGATCATCGACACTATCCACGGGCAACGCCATTCAGCAGCAGGGATGGTCATCAATCCCGGCGCCTTTACCCACTATAGCTACGCAATACGCGATGCCATTAGCGCGGTCAACTTGCCGTGTGTCGAGGTCCATCTGTCCGATATCCAGCAACGCGAAGAATTTCGTCGAATTTCGGTCATCGCGCCGGTTTGCATCGGTCAGATCAGCGGTAAGGGATACGAGAGCTACTTGCTCGGATTGGAAAAATTGGTCGAGTATCTGAGGTAACCATTTATAATCTTCCTTTTTGCATACACAAGCGTCCCGCAACCACACCAATTAGCTGTTGACATTTCCTGTCATTCATGCTATATTCTTTCCCACTCGCTTTCGACTTGCACAATCTGGTTAATAAAAATATATTAAACAAAAGTATATGATGTTTTACCTGGAAGCATGAATCAATTCGTCAACTTTTTTTGATTCTCAATGGCTTCGGTCTGCAAGCAGATTGGTCTTGGTTGCAGATCTTGCCGATTGTGTACAAGGTAGTGGGTAATCGCGGAAAGGTTGATGCAGGCTTTTCTTTTTTGTCGTCTTGCCATACGACAAGCTCCGACCCTTGTCTCTGGATTTTCATTGCGTGTCGGGCTCGTCGGATGAACCGTTGCTCTTGCACATGGGGTAATACAAAGATTGCCGATGAAAAACAGTGAAATAGCATCGATATTTGATCGGATGGCCGACATTCTCGAGTTCAAGGGTGAGTTGATTTTTAAAATCAATGCCTACCGCAAAGCCAGCCGGGTGCTTCTTGAAGGTGCTGAAGACATCGAAATCCTGGCAGCCCAGAATCGTCTTGGAGAGTTGCCGGGCATCGGCAAGGCAATCCAGGAAAAAATTCTCGAATATCTGCGCGAAAAAAGAATAGCCAAGTACGAAGAGTTGCTTGCCACGGTTCCGCGGGAATTGTTTGAGTTGCTCAGCATACCCAATTATGGGCCCAAAACTGCGGCTCTTGCCTATCGGGAGCTGGGGATTGAGACTCTGCAGGATCTGAAAGCTGCAATCGACAAGGGATCTTTGCGCGACTTGCCGGGAATGGGCGATAGAAAAGTAGAAAAGATCCGGCAGGGGATTGAACTGCGTGAATCTGCCAGTGAACGCATCTCAATCGGTATCGCACTGCCGATTGTCGAGGAGGTTATTTCTTATTTGCGCGCGACTGGCGGTGATCGAATTTTACAAATCGCTCCGGCCGGCTCGGTGCGGAGGTTTCGCGAAACCGTTCACGATATCGATGTGTTGGTGGAAACCGCTGTCAGCGCTGAAATAATCCGTTTGTTTACCGAAATGCCGCAAGTGACCCGAATCTTGGCTGCCGGGGAGACCAAAGGCAGCGTTTTGCTGGATGATCGTTTTCAAGTGGATTTGCGCGCTGTTTCGCCGGGCAGTTTTGGAGCGGCACTGCAATATTTTACCGGCTCCAAGGAACACAATGTCCGTCTGCGGGAGTTGGCGCGCAAAAAAGGGCTAAAGATCAATGAATATGGGGTTTTTGCCGGCGAGGATAAAGTCGCAGGTGAAGATGAAGAAGCGCTTTATGCCTATCTGGGTATGGCGTGGATCGCTCCTGAATTGCGCGAGGATCGCGGTGAGATCGAAGCTGCCGTGGCACAGCACTTGCCGAATCTTGTCCATTTGAATGAGTTGTTGGGCGATTTGCATATTCATTCCAATCAGAGCGATGGTCACCTGACCCTGGAGGATATGGCTGCGGCGGTGCGTGCGCGCGGCTATCGATATATGGCTTTTTGCGATCATTCGCAGAGCGCGTTTTATGCCAATGGGCTTTCAAGCGATCGGTTGCAGCACAGCAAGGAGACGATTGCGCGGTTGAATGAAAAATGGGACGACTTTGTCGTACTGGCAGGGGCTGAAGTTGAAATCCTGGCGGACGGCCGTCTCGACTATAGTGATGAGATCTTGAAAGAACTCGATTTTGTTGTGGCTTCCATCCACAGTGGATTCAAGAGCGATCCAACCGGCCGCACCATCGCGGCAATGCAAAATCCCTATATCGACCTCATCGGGCATCCCACCGGCCGTTTGATCTCGCGTCGCAAAGGTCTTGAAATCGATTTGGACAAGGTGATCGAGAGTGCGGTGTTGACTGGAACTGCGCTGGAAGTCAATTCTTCTTGGGATCGACTCGACCTTCAGGAACTACACATCAAAAACGCAATTGAAGCGGGAGCCAAAATTTGTATCAATACAGACGCCCATGATTCTTCGCAATTGGACCAAATGCAGTTTGGCGTTGCCACTGCGAGAAGAGGCTGGGCGACCGCAAAAGATGTCATCAACACCCTATCACTCGAGAGATTGAAGAAATGGCAAAAACGCAACCGATGACCGCAAAAGCTTTTCGAAACTCTTGTTGGTTGTCCTGCTGGCTCATCCTATTTCTACCGATCGCCATGGTCGGTGGTTGCCAGCAGGCCCAGCCAAATCGGACTGCAACGGCGAGGGACGGGATGGTGGTCAGCGCCCATGATCTGGCGAGCCGGGTGGGAGTTGAACTCTTGCGTTCCGGCGGCAATGCGGTGGATGCAGCTGTGGGAGTCGGCTTCGCCCTGGCGGTTGTTTATCCGGAAGCCGGCAACCTGGGTGGCGGCGGATTCATGGTGATTCGATTTCCTGACAATTCTTCCACTGCCATCGATTTTCGTGAAACTGCTCCTGGTGCAGCACGCCGCGATATGTATCTGGATGAAAACGGCGAGTTCATTCCCCAGAAGAGCCAGCGCGGTTACCTTGCGGCAGGTGTGCCCGGCACGGTCAAAGGTCTCGCTTTGGCACACGAAAAATATGGTCTGTTGTCCTGGGAGCGCGTTATCGAGCCGGCGATTGCGCTTGCTGAGAAGGGATTTGACCTGACTGAGAAGCAGGCTGCAGCTCTGCAAAAGGTCGGCGAGGCTTTTCCATCGTCCAATAAAGTTTTTGGCAAGGCGCTGTCGAACTTTCGGGCAAAGCAAAACTTTCGTCAGCCAGAACTGGCGCAGACCCTCAGGGCGGTGCAACAAGAGGGTGAGCAAGGTTTTTACACCGGTGCGGTTGCCGATTTGATTGTTCAAGATATGGCTCGCAATGGTGGGTTGATCACTCTTGCAGATCTTGCAGGTTATCGCGCAGTTGAACGCGAGCCGCTTACCGCTGTTTATCGCGATTTCGACCTGATCTTGATGCCGCCGCCGAGCTCTGGAGGTATCGCTCTCATCGAGATGCTCAATATTCTCGAGTTCTACGATCTGGCTGGCCCCGGACCGCAATACGCTGAGACGGTCAGGCTAATCATCGAAGCGATGCGGTTGGCTTTTGCCGATCGCGCCCATTTTTTAGGTGATCCCGATTTTGTCGATATTCCGGTGCAAAAATTGATCGCAAAATCTTATGCGGCGGAATTGCGGGGTAAAATACCAGCTTTCGGAGCCGGACATTCAGAAGAATCTGCAGAAATCCCCGCAGCGATGCAGGGCGAAGCGAGAGAAACAACTCACTATTCGGTTGCCGACCGCAGCGGTTTGGCAGTTGCCGTAACCACAACCTTGAATGGATCCTTTGGCAGTTTGGCTGTGGTCGACGGCGCCGGATTTTTGCTCAACAATGAGATGGATGATTTTACCGCCAAGCCGGGCGCAGCCAATATGTTTGGCCTGATTCAGGGTGAGGCAAATGCCATACAGCCGCACAAACGCATGTTGTCATCCATGACGCCGACGATTGTGTGCCGGCAGGGACAACTGCATTCTGTTGTCGGATCTCCGGGTGGTCCGACGATCATCACCACCGTTTTGCATGTCTTGTTGCACACCCTGGACTATGGCAAAAATATCGAAGAGGCGATCGCTGCACCACGCTTTCACCATCAATGGTTGCCCGATGTAGTCGAATATGAACGCGACCGCTTTGATGACGATCTCATCGCTGGTCTTCAGGAGTGGGGCTATCAGTTGCGCTCCACCGGCGTTCTTGGCCAAGTCCACGGCCTGAGCTGGGATCCGTCTGCGCAAAATTTTTACGGCGCAGCCGACCCCCGCGGCGATGGTTCAGCCCGCGGTTTTACTGCGGATGGCAAATAAAATTTCAAAGACTTGAGGATGGGGATCATGAACAAAATGCAGACCTACTTGGCTCTTGCCGGGTCACTCTTTTTGTTGCCTGCAGAATCGCTCTGGGCTGCCCAGACCACGGCGCAGCAGGTGGTGATGAATCCTTTTCTCAATCTGTTGGCGCTGTCGCTGATCATCGAGCGTTTGCTCGAGATCGCGGTTACTCTCATTCCAGGAATCGAAGAGAAAAAGATCGATCTGGTCGATGACGCGGTGGCTTTTGCCCGCTTTGCCCTGCGGATCAAGAGATGGACCTTGCTGGCCGGTATGGCCCTTGGTGTTGCCTTTTGCCTGTTCTTGCGGTTTGGAATTTTGGATGAAATTTTCACTGGCGTCATCAGCCCTGAAAATGGGTTGAACCTGGTCATCACCGGCTTGATTGCGGGCAGCGGATCTGATCCTGTTCACCACATCATCCAGCTGCTGATCAGCGTGCGAGAAAAATTGAGTGCGAGTTTTCGTGCGCGCCGATTGCCTGGCAAGGTTTCATGAAAAACGACTATTTCAACGCCAGCAAAAGTCCGGCAATCGGCTTGCTCGCTGTTCTGCCGCTTATCATCGCCTATGAGTGGCTCTCCCGATCGCTCTTTGCCGAAGAAGGCATACAATTGCGAAATATGGTCGATTCGACTTTCAGGCAGATTTTCGACTACCTGGGACTTGGCCATAATTTGCTGCTGGTCATTTTTATGGTGGCTGTTGTCCTTGCTTTGCTTCTCGACAGCAAACAGGCAGCATCCATCCACCTTCACTATTTCGGTCTTGTCGTCATCGAGAGCGCTTTTTATGCGGTTTTGCTCGGATCGATCGTCAGCCGTTTGACGGCAACGGTTCTAAGCATGTCAAACAATCACTTATCAGACCGAGCTGCCATCATGCTCTCACTAGGTGCCGGCGCGTATGAGGAATTGGTCTTTCGCGGGATCATCTACCAATTTACCGCCTTGCCGCTGATCCGCTATTTAGACGTCACGCCGCTGATCGCTTTTATCCAGGCAGCGGTTTTATCTTCACTGCTTTTTTCCGGCTTGCACTATCTGGGCACCGAAAATTTTACCTGGTATACTGCCTATTACCGCTTTTTTGCCGGACTTTTTTTCTGTGGCTTGTACCAGCTGCGCGGGCTTGGTGTGGCAGCCTGGACGCATGCACTCTATGATCTGTTCATTTATCTGACATGATGGAAATGCGATGAAAAAGAAGCGTTCACTTGCTTGGAGTCGCCTGTTGGTGCTGTTGGGCCTTTTGGTGCTTTGGGTTGGGCTGTTTGCCGCATGGTCGGTCTTCTGGCCTCTTAAACCGTCAGATACTGCGGACAATGTGACCATCCGCATACCTTACGGAGCTTTTCCTGCTCAGATCGCCGATTCCCTTGCCACCCAAAAGGTGGTTCGCAGTGCCTGTTGGTTCCGCCAAACAGCCAGATTTATGGGCGTTGCCGATCAACTCAAAGCCGGAATGTATCGGTTGACTGTCGACCAATCCGCCTATTCGGCAGTGACCCACATTGCGCGCGGTGAGCAGGTCTATGTGCGGGTTACTGTGGCAGAGGGACTTCCTGCGCGTCAGATCGCCCATTTGATGAGCAAAAGTCTGGAGATCGATTCCTTGCGTTTTATGCAGCGCGTCGAGGATTCTCTTTTTATTCAGACTTTGGACCTGGTTGTGCCGACGCTGGAAGGCTATCTCTATCCGGATACCTACCATTTCACCCTTGGAACCGATATCGATACCATCATACAGCGCATGGTTCAGCAGTTAAAAAAAGTTGTGCCGGACAGTTTTTATCAGCGCTCAGAAAAAATGGGATTTGATTTTCGGCAGGTTCTGACGTTGGCATCGATTATCGAAGGTGAGGCTCTGTTGACGAGCGAAATGACGATCATCTCATCGGTTTATCACAACCGTTTGCGTCGCGGCATGCCTTTGCAAGCCGATCCAACCATTCAATATTTGATCAGCGATGGTCCACGGCGGCTGCTTTGGCGGGATCTAAAAATCGAATCGCCCTACAATACCTATCTGCACATCGGCTTACCGCCAGGCCCGATCAACAGTCCTGGCATCGATGCAATCGAGGCAGCGCTCTATCCGCAAGATACACCCTATTTATATTTTGTTGCGGACGGTCGCGGTGGCCACCGTTTCAGCACAACCTTACAGGAACATAATCTGGCAAAAAAACAGTTCGATCAAATCCGCCGGCAAGTGGCACAGGAAAAGCGGGAGAAAGCAAATCGTGAGCAATCGCTCGAGTAAGGCATCGGCCAAGACACCCGGGTTTCTCGAAGACCTCAATTCGCAACAATCTGCAGCTGTGTCCCAGACCGAGGGACCGGTGTTGATTTTGGCCGGGGCCGGGAGCGGCAAAACGCGGGTCCTGACCTACCGTATCGCCTATCTATTGGCAAACGGTCTGGCCGATGCCTCGGATATCCTGGCCATGACTTTTACCAACAAGGCGGCGGGGGAGATGCGCGAGCGAGTCGCCAAATTGGCGCCCGATCGGATGGCAGGCATGTGGATCGGCACCTTCCATTCGCTTTTTGCCCGCTTGATGCGACGCGAAGGCGAGCGGCTCGGGTATTCGAGCAATTTTGCCATCTATGACGAGTCTGACCAGCTGGCCGTTCTCAAACAAGTGGTCACGGATCTGAAATTGTCGATGCAGGAATTTTCACCCAAGATGCTCTCCTATCGCATCAGCAACGCCAAAAACCGGTTGGCTTTGCCGAATGATCTGCACGAACAGGCGGAAACTCCACTGGATGAAATTGTGGCCCGCGTTTATCAATTGTATCAAAACCGCCTTCTTGAATTGAATGCGATGGACTTTGATGACCTGCTGATCAAGCCGATCGAATTGTTTGAGCGCTTTCCGTTGGTCGCTGAATATTATCAGGATAAATTCCATTACCTATTGGTCGATGAATATCAGGATACCAATCATGCACAGTATATTCTGTTGAAAATTCTTGCCGCCAAACATCGCAATATCGCGGTGGTCGGCGACGATGATCAATCGATTTATCGCTGGCGTGGGGCGGATATTCGCAATATTCTGGATTTTGAGAAGGATTATCCGGACTGCAAGAAATATCATTTGGAACAAAATTATCGTTCCACCGGCAAGATTCTCGCTGCTGCTCATTCGGTCGTCAAAAACAACCGCCAACGCCATCCCAAGGAACTGTGGACCAACAAACCGGATGGGGAAGATGTCTGCCTGCTCGAGGTGGAAAACGATTTGGCGGAAGCGCGCATTGTGGTCAACAAGCTGATCCGCGAGTTCAAACAAGGACCGCGCAACTTTGGTGATTTTGCTGTTCTCTATCGCACCAACGCCCAGTCCCGGGTCATCGAAGAAGCTTTGCGCAGCGAAAGCGTACCTTATCTTATTGTGGGCGGGGTTAAATTCTACGAGCGCAAGGAAGTCAAGGATGTTTTGGCTTATCTGCGGTTGCTGAGCAATCCTGCAGATGCGATCAGTTTTCGCCGCATAGTCAATTATCCGGCTCGCGGAATCGGCGAGGCCACCATCAACAAGCTCGAGGAATTTGCCCGGCAACATCACCTCACCATCGTCGAGGCTCTGAATCGCGCTTCGACGATTGATTCAATACAGCCGCGCATTCGCGAGGAAATATCGGCTTTTGCGCAACTGATCTCCAAATATACTTTGCTCAAACAGGAACTCTCACCAGCCGAGTTGGCGGCAGCTTTGGTCGATGAAGTGGGAATTGCGCGCGATCTCAAACAAGAAGGAACCCTGGATTCCATCAACCGCATGGAAAACGTGCGGGAATTGCTGTTGGCGATTGCCGAGTTCAGCGCCAAGAACGGCCGCACGTCTACACTCGATGATTATCTCCAGCAGGTGTCGTTGACCACGGATTTGGATTCCCTGACCGATCGAACAAACGCAGTTACGCTGATGACTCTGCACAGCGCCAAAGGCCTTGAATTCCCGATAGTTTTTATTGTCGGAATGGAAGAGGGATTGTTTCCGCTTTCCCGCAGCATCACCGATCCACCTGCTTTGGAAGAAGAGCGTCGGCTGTTTTATGTTGGCGCCACACGCGCGAAAGAAAAGCTCTATCTTACCTGGTCGCGCTTCCGACGGCGCTTTGGCGACGGGATGCAAAGCGTGCCTTCGCGGTTTATCAAGGAACTCGACCCAGAAACCACTCATTTGGAAAGTTCTTTGCATTCCGTGCGCGCCGAGCGGCGCCGTCCTATCAGCGACGATGCGTTCGATGCCCCTATGCCGGATTATGCCGATCAGTCTCAGGAATCCAATGAGTATCGCATCGGCATGCGGGTCATGCACGAGATCTTTGGCAAAGGAACCATTTTAAAAATTGATCCAAGCGGTGCCCAGGCTAAAATTTTGGTCTTGTTCGACACAGCGGGCAAGCGCAGACTCATTTTGCCGTATGCTAAACTGGAGATTTTATAGCTCATGAAACAATATTTGTTTTTTGGGATTTTTATCAGCCTGGCCGTCATGGTTTTACCCGGCTGGTCTCAGAGTCCGAATGTGGTGCAAGAACAAGAGGATTTTCTCTTTGCCGAACAACTGGCCACCAAAGGGATGCACGATCTGGCAGCCGAACAATTCCGGCAATATGCAGAGAAATATCCATCAAGCCCGCGGTCGGCTGAAGCACTCTTTCGTGCAGGTAAAAGCCTGGAAGAGCTGGCCAAGTGGAATGAGGCGGTGTCGGTCTATGGCCGGCTGCTGCTGAATTATCCGCAATCCGCCTTGGTTGACCAGGGGCTTTATCGCCGCGGAACAGCGCTGGTCAAATTGGGCTCGAATTGGGAGGCGGCAAAATCCTTTGAACGAGTGGCTTTGTTTGCGCCAAAAAGCGAGTGGATCCCGCAAGCGCAACTCCAGGCCGGCATCGCCAATTTCAGGGCTGGTGAGAGTCAATCCGCGCTGGATGCGTTGTTTGTTCTGCTTGAGAATTATCCCAGCCATCCCTTGCGCCTGCAGGCGCGATGTGTATTGGGAGAGATATTTGCCCAAAAGGGCGACTATACGCGTGCTCTTGCTGAGCTCGATCGTTTGGTCAGCGAAAGTTTGGACAACCATCTGGCTATCAAGAGCGGGTGGTTGCGCGCCCAAATATATCAATCCATCGGTCGCTACAGCGCCGCTGACAGCGTGCTGCAAAAACTGATCACCAGTGGCATCCAATCGGATACCGTGGGTATCGCTGCAGCCCAGGTGGCCCAAACTCTGCAGTTGCAGGGCAAATTTGCTGCTGCAAAGTCAACAACAGAGCAGGCGCTTAAAAGAGCCTATGCCGATTCGATTCAGAATATTCTATACCGGATCAACAGCGACAACAACTATGCTTTGGGATTGTTCGATGAAGCCCTCGCGTATCTGCAAAAAATGACCGTTCCACCTCAAAACGAGCAAATCGCCATTGCCTTTCGCCGGGCAATGGCGCTGGTCAAGTTGAACAGAGAGGCGGAAGCTCTGGCGGAATTCCGCCAACTGCTTGGCGAGCCGATGAGCCTGCCCTGGCAAGGCCGGTTAAAAACCGAGGCTGCCTTGCAGGCATCGGAAATTTTATTGCGGCGCAGCCAGAGCACAACTGCAGTGCAATTGTTGCGCGAAACACTGCGTCAGCCGGCAGTCGCTCCATACGGCGATCGGATCTTGTTGCGACTCGCAGAAATTCAGGGATACACCCAGGACGACTGGCCTGCTGCGAGACGGAGTTTGACTTCACTGCTGGAACTGTATCCGTTTAGTCCCTTGACCGATGACAGCCAATTAAAGATCGCCAGCAGTTACGAAATGGAACAAAACTGGCCGCAGGCGCAGACCGAATACCAGCGTTATCTGTTGAATTATCCGGGTGCCGATGAAACTGAACGAATTGCCCGCCAGCAACGCGGAATGCCGTCGAGTGGCAACGTCGCTGCCAGAGATGCCGACGAAGCTTTTAACCGCATATTCGATCTCAGCCTCAGCGGTCAACCCCGTTCTGTGATGCTTTCTCAGTGGTTGCACGAGCAGATCTATACTTTTCGCAATTATCGTCGCGGTTTGACGATTATCCGTCTGCTTCTTGGCGAGGAGGTGGAGAGCCAGGTGTCGCTGCAAAAATTGCTCTATGAAATCGCCCATTGCCACGCTCAATTGGCCGCCCTGCCCGATCTGCCTGCGATTCAGCAAGCGCATCTGGATACCCTCAACCAATCGGCTGAGCTGTTGCGCACCAATTATCCGCGCAATCCATGGACTTTGAAAGCGGTTGCACTTGCTGCTGATGCAAAAATTGCCCGCAGTGCCGAACCGTCAGAGAGAATGCAGACCTTGCGGCAATCGATAGGCTACTTTGTCGATTCAGGTGCCGATTCGTTGGCCAATGACCATCGGTTGCAACTGGCGCGTGAATTGCTTGCGGATAACAGCGAAGCGGCGCTTGCTGAATTGAGCAACACCATGGATGCACTGCTGCAGGGCACTCCGTCCTTGATGCAACGCGCACAGGCTCTCTACTTTCAGGCGATGGTCGAACTTGGTCATGCAAAAAACGAGGCGGCAGGTCCCTTGTTACAGCAAGCTTTGGAGCTCGATCTTCATCTGCCACAGCAAGTCAGTGCTCGCTACATGCTGGCAAAATTGGCGATGGAGCGCAAGGAATGGAATACGGCAATGGCGGCTTTTGCTGATGTGGCGGACCGGTATTCCTATACCTCGCTGGGTCGAGAGGCTGCTTTGCAAAAGTGCCAGATCCTTTTGCAAATCGACCGGAGACAAGACGCTGCGAATTGTGTCGAAGAATTGCGAACACCGGATTTGCCGTCTGGTCTTTGGCTCTATATCGATGATATTGTCGATGGCGAGGAAAAAAAAGAGTGGCTTTGGCTGCAAACCCATCTCGATAAGAAAGATCCGCAACAGCGCTACTTGGCGCTGGTCGGTTTTCTGAATCGGTATCCCGGCGGAGAGAATCGAGATCAGGTCCTGGCTGAGGCAGGCGCTTTAGCATTGCAGATGCAGCAGTTGGATGTCGCCACCGGCTATTTTACCCAGATTGCCGAAAATGGTCGAGATGCCGAGTTGGTCATGCAAGCCAGAAACCGCATTGGTGAGCTCTATTATGAGCGTGAGATGTACAAAGAAGCGCTCGAGCAAACGCTGCAGAGCATCGCGCATCTGAATGGTGATTATCTTATGGCAGCCAAGGCGCGCGCTGCCAAATGCGAATACAAATTGGGAAATTTGGCGCGCGGTGATGCGCTGGCAGAAGAATTCAGGCGCAATTTTACCCGCAACGACCTCAAGGCCGAGATCTACTATGAACGCGGGCTCTTGTTGATGAACAACAAAGAGTTTAAAGAAGCGGAGAAGGCGTTTAAATCCGTGAGCGACGATTATGAAAAACGCGCCAGCGGCGGATTGGGTGAGCTAGGACTGGCGCGTCTCTATGTTGTGCTCAATCGGACAGAAGATGCGTTAAAAAGGCTGACCGATCTGACCAGTCAGTCGCAAGATCCGCAAATATTGGCAACGGCCTACCTCAATTTGGCTGATTTTTACTATGAAAACCGGCAATTGGAAAACTGCATCACAGCCGGTTTGCGGGTGTTGGCGGTGCAAGAGCGCGGCGAGCAGCATCGGTTGGCGCTGAACCTGCTGATGAACGCCTACGACGACTTGCGGTTGTGGGATCGCGCGATTCAGATGGTGCGCACCTATCTGGACCTCTACCCAAATGCACAAGATGTGATGCAAAAAGAGACCAAGGTCGGTATTTTTCTCTATTATTTAAAAGAGTATGATCGATCGCTGGCGATTTTGCGCGATCTCAAGATCAAAGTCGACGCCGATACGCAGACAGAAATTCAATATTGGATTGGCAAAGCCGAGGCAGACCGGGGCAATTACCAGACGGCGATCGCAGAATTCCTGAAAGTCAAATATGTATGCAAACAGACCCGTTGGCCGTGGGGAGTGACCGCACTTTATGAAGCTGGACAATTGTATAGAAAAATCGGCGAATTGGAGAAGGCCAAAGGTTTGTTTCAGCAGATTGTTCAGGAAAGAGGCTCGGCCGATCAATTCGGCCGGGTAGCCTTGCAGAAAATCGAAGAAATCGATGCAGAATTGCGCAATCCGTCATGAGGGGCACAATGAAAATTACACCAGCGATTCAATCTCTGATCGATCAGGCGCTCGCCGAAGATCTGGGCGAGCGCGGGGACATCACAGCACTCGCTATACGGCCTCGACCTTACAAAGCCAAGGCAACCATAACAGCCAAAGAAGCTGGCTGGATTGCCGGCGGTCCAGTTGCTGCAGCAGTATTTCATACTGTGCAACCCAGGCTTAAAGTTCAACAGCTCGTCTGTGATGGATTTCAGGTCCAGGCCGGCACACCCATCATGACTATCCATGGCCAGGCACAGGATATTTTGACCGCTGAACGTACAGCGCTCAATTTTTTAGGCCATCTCTCGGGCGTGGCGACGCTCACGGGCAAATTTGTGGAGACGATTGCCCATACCCGTGCAAAAATGCTCGATACCCGGAAAACATTGCCGGGATTTCGCTATTTGGAAAAATATGCCGTGCGCTGTGGCGGTGGAATCAATCATCGCCAAGGGCTTTATGATATGTTTTTGATCAAAGAAAATCATATCGAAACCGCTGGCGGAATTGCTGCGGCTGTAAACGCATGCCGTGTCTACCAGAAAGAAAAAGGCTTTCAAGCGGAAATCGAAGTCGAAACAAATTCATGGAAACAAGTTGCAGAAGCGCTGGAGCTGGACGTCGACCGCATCATGCTCGATAACATGAGCATTGCCCAGATGGCGCGCTGTGTGGCCAAGGTGGCGGGGCGGGTACCTTTGGAAGCCAGCGGAAACATCACCCTGCGACGCGTCAAAAAAGTTGCGGAAACAGGAGTCGACACCATTTCAGCCGGATCGCTAACCCACTCCGCCCCCAATCTGGATTTGAGTCTGCTCTTGCAAATCTGCGAGTGACAGACCGCAAGGACGGTTGACTGATCGGAACAAAATATCGGTATATATTGTTTAATGCGCAAAAGAATGTATCGTTTGAATTATCGGTTATCGAGGATTACATGAGCAACAGCAATATACCTTCTCCAGAAGAGATTCGCAAAGAAATATCGGAATTTCTGGAAGACAAATATGGCAGACGGGTCATTGTTCCTCCGGCGACAGATCGAGAGAGCAAAGAGCCGAGCGATGAGACCGTCGGTAAAAAAGTTCAGGGGCAAATCAATTTTGATCTCAAGCCTTCTGAGCTTGAGGCATATTTGCAGCAATACGTGGTCGGCCAGGATGAAGCGATTGAAGTGTTGGCCACCAAAATTTGTACCCATTTTAATCGAATGCGCCTGGAAAATTCGCGTCCCGATTTTGAAGAGTTGGTCGGCAATATCAAGAGCAACATCTTGATGATCGGTCCGACCGGCGTGGGCAAGACCTATCTGATCAAACTGATCGCCAAAAAAATCGGTGTACCCTTTGTCAAGGGAGATGCGACCAAGTTCAGCGAGACAGGCTATGTCGGCGGCGATGTCGAGGATCTGGTGCGCAGTCTTGTGCATGAAGCCAATGGCGACATCAAATTGGCCGAGTATGGTATTATCTATTTGGATGAAATCGACAAGATTGCCTCTTCAGGCAGTGTTTGGGGTCCGGATGTTTCCCGCACAGGTGTCCAGCGCAACTTGCTCAAATTGATGGAAGAATCTGAAGTCGATTTGAAAACCCCCACCGATCTTGCCGCCCAAATGGAAGCGGCCATGGAAGCACAGCGCACCGGAACGGTTAAACGCAAAAAGGTCAACACCAAGAATATCCTTTTCGTGATGAGCGGAGCTTTTTCGGGATTGGCGGATCTGGTGCGACGGCGGCTGAATCAGCAACCTGTAGGGTTCCGCGCAAACGAAGAACGCGATTCCCTGAGCCGGCTTGAAGAATTCGAACTGCTAAAAAATGTCAAATCCGAGGATTTGCTCAAATACGGCTTTGAATCTGAATTTATCGGCCGTTTGCCGGTCGTGCTGACCTTGAATGACCTGGATATCGATGGCCTTTACCAAATTCTAAAAAATCCGCAGAGCACTGTCGTTCTGGGCAAAAAACGCGATTTTGCAGCCTATGGTATCGACATTTCCTTTACCGATGAAGCCCTGCGGAGTATGGCAGAAAGAGCTTTTGCGGAAAAAACCGGTGCACGTGGACTGGTCAGTGTGGTGGATCGGTTGCTTCTCAAGTTTGAAAAAAAACTTCCCGATACCCAGATCCGAACCTTGCTTGTCACCCAGGCAGTGGTCGATCATCCTCAAACGGAACTCAGAAAAATATTGCACAGTTTTTACCTTAAAAATTTTCAAAAGCGATTTCTGGCCAGCAACGGCATTATCGTCACCTTTACCGAGGAAGCGATTCAGTTGATCGAAGAACGGTCGGCAGCCGAGAGCAAGAATTTTGAAGAATTTTGCTCCGATCTGTTGCGCGATTACGAATACGGACTTCGATTGCTCAACTGCGAAGAGTTCACGGTGACCGCAGAGCTGGTTACGAATCCAAAGGAGACTTTGGAGAAGTTAATCAAAGCCACCTACGATAAACACTGATCGACAAAAAGTCTTTCTGTCTGCAGTCAACCCAGACTGCCAATGCGATTCGCCGAGAATGCTTGCTGTTGTCGGAATACGATTGCTGCACAAGTACGGATCTATCGCTCAGATTGTGTGAGGAAGCGGAAAGTTTTTTGTTCTATTTCAAGCCGTTTTCATTTTATGAGAACGGCTTTTTTTGCGTTTGTGCTTAAAGATTTGTACTTTCAAGGTGGAAAATTAGGGATTGGCGGTTAGCTCCCCCTCTGATCGAAGTCTGTCAGAGGAAAAGATAAGCGTACCATTTCAAGGCGTCAACCATGCGTAGCGATAAAATCGCTGTCGAAGAAAAATTGCAAAATTTGCCTGGCAAACCGGGTGTCTATCTTTTCCGCAATGCCGATGGGCAAATTATTTATATCGGCAAGGCCAAAGTTTTGCGAAATCGGGTTAGAAGCTATTTCCAAACCAGTCGAAACCGCGATCAAAAAACCCGGCGTTTGGTTTCGCAGATCAGGGATCTGGAAATCATCTTAACCGATTCCGAAGTTGAAGCTCTTATTCTCGAATCGAATCTGGTCAAACAGCACAAACCCAAATACAACATCAATCTCAAAGACGATAAAACCTGGCCGTACATCTGCATCACCAAGGAACCTTTTCCGCGGGTCTTTCCGACCCGGCGTATCGTGCGGGATGGATCTCGCTATTTCGGTCCCTATACCGATGTTGGTGGAATGAAAAATTTGCTGAAAACTCTGAAAAAGATATTTCCCCTGCGCAGCTGTAAACTGGCGTTAACCCGGGAAAGTGTGGCTGCAGGCAAATACCACCTTTGCCTGGCCTACCACATCAAACAATGTCAGGGACCATGTGTGGGATTGGTGAGTCAGATAGATTATGGGAAAATGATCGATCACGTGAGCAATTTTATCGAAGGACGCAGGGAAACCATCCTCGAGGAACTCCGCCAACGCATGGCCGAAGCCGCTGATCATCAGCAATACGAACAAGCCGCCTATCTGCGCGACCAACTGTTCGCTTTGCAGGATTTTCAAGAAAAACAAAAGATTATTGATCCTGGATTAGGAGATCGAGATCTATTTGCCATTGCCCATCAGGGAGAACAGGCCTGTGCAGTGGTTTTTCAGGTGCGCCGGGGCAAAATGATCGGCCGCCAGCATTTTTTTCTGACAACCAGCACTGACGATGTCCGAGAATCGATTCTTCAGGCATTTTTACCGCAATACTATTTACAGGGCGCCGATGTTCCTGAAGAGATAGGTTTGCCTTTCGAGCTGCCAGAAGAGAGCTCAGCCTTGCAGGAATGGCTTTCCGAGCGACGCGGCTCGCGAATCTCCATGGTCGTGCCCAAGCGCGGGCTAAAAGCGCAATTGTTGCGCCTGAGCGAAAAAAATGCCTCTCTGTTGCTCGAAGAATTGCAGCTCCACAAAGATGCACAAGCGCTGTCCGACAGCGCCTTGACTCATTTGCAGATCGAACTCGACCTGCCGACCATGCCCAATCGGATTGAAGCGTTCGATATTTCGACCTTGCAGGGGAGCGATGCTGTGGCATCAATGGTGGCTTTTCAGAGCGGACACCCCGACAAACAGAGCTATCGCCGGTTCCGCATCCGCACAAAGGATACTCCTGATGATTTCGCCATGATGCGCGAGGCAGTCCGACGGCGTTACCAAAGGGTGGTGGCGGAAAAGGCGCCGCTTCCCGATCTCATATTGCTCGATGGCGGCAAAGGACAGCTTTCCGCTGCTTTGGCTGCTCTGGAAGAGCTTGATCTGCAGAATCTCGCCGTGGTTGCCTTGGCCAAACGTCTCGAACAAGTTTTTCTGCCGGGGCAATCTGATCCTGTGCCGCTATCGCCAGAGTCTCCGGGCGTTCTGCTGCTGCGGCAGATTCGTGATGAGGCGCATCGTTTTGCAGTCTCTTACCATCGCCAGTTGCGCAAAAAACGCAATCTCGAATCCGTTCTCGATGAAATAACCGGCATTGGCAGACAGAGAAAACAGGCCTTGCTCTCCACATATGGTACTTTGGAAAAGTTGCGCAGCGCTTCAGCTGCGGACATCTCAGCTTCAACCCACATTCCTTTAAAGACCGCTCAAACACTGGTTGAAAAACTGCAAACCGAATCGAGGTAAGATGATGAAAGTGGGGATCGCATTGATCGGGTGTTTGCTCCTTTCTTGTGCCGGCCGTGCCTCTCTCTCCGATTCACAACGGCAACACACAACCCAAAAAGCGCTGGCTGCTGCACAAAGCGACCCGAACAATCCGGATCTTTGGATCTATTTGGCAGAATTGTACACACAACAGGACAGCTTTGCCCGCGCGGCCCAGACTCTTGACAAGGCCCTTGACTTGCGGCGCGGCAATCCACAAGCGATGTATTTAAAAGGCGCGGCGCTTTATCGCATGGGTGAATTTACACAGGCTATTGCTCTGTTCAAAAGTGTGCTCTATAGTCCAGAACATCCCTTGTTTTGCGCCAAGATCGGACAAGTACTGGGGCAACCCTTTCACATTGTACCGCTCTGCGATAATATCGGCGATAATGCCTTCCCCTGGCCATCCCCGTCACAAGATGAGATCGTTTTTCAGAGCAATCGCGACGGCAACTGGGAAATCTATCGACAATCTCTCGATAAACGACAGGTGCAAAGATTGACTTTCCACAATGACCGCGATGAATCTCCGGTTTTTTCCATGGATGGCGAATCCATTTATTTTACCTCAACCCGCAACGATACCCACAAAGTCGGACACTCCTACGGGCAAATGCGCAAGATTTATCGTTTGCTAGGAAATGGGACAATAGAACAAATCACTTTTGGTCCTGGAGACGATTGGAGTCCGCGAATATCGCCAAATAATAAAATGATGATTTATATGCATCTGAAAGAGAATCAACCCGGGGTTGCAGAGAGCAAAAGCCAGATCATGGGGATCGATCTGGAGCGACGGCCCTATCCGAGGCTGCTGGCAGACACGGCCGGAGAGAAAGTATTGGGTGGATTTGAACCCAACGGTGACTGGATTTACTATTCGGAAAGCCGAGCAGATGACTATGCCTGTCGGCGCATCTCGGTGAGTCGACCTCTTGAGGGGCACTCTTGTGATCTGTTTTGCTCGGCGATTGGATTGTATCAGTGGCGCGATGGCAAGAAATGGGTCTATTTTCGCCAAAACAAGGGGCAATTCGATATTTTCCTGTATGATTCCGCCAGCCAAAAAGAGGCTCGGTTGACCGCCTGGTCAACCCATGAGGCTTTTCCGGTATTCTCACGCGATGGAAGAAAAATCTTTTTCCATTCCTATCGGGATAAAAAATATCGTCTATATGCGATTGATCTGGACGAAGCTGCAAGTCGCGATGAGCTGTTGTTGCTGCTCAACGAACTGAACAAACAACCGCTCCAGTCATGAGCTATTGTTCAGTGCTGTCCGGAAAGAGATTGGGCAGCATTTTATCCAGCGTGCTGTTCATCGCTTCAGAGTCCTGCATCAAATGTTCCAGAACCCGATCAAAATCGGCTTTTTTCATGTTGTGGCTCTGCAGTGCCTGTTTCATATAACCATCCCAGCGGTCGAGTTTGCTGGTATCTGCCGTAATCACCGAGAGATAATCTGTATACACCGCGATAAAATGATTGATCTCAGCCTCACTGGGAGGGCGTTTCTCTCGACAGGAGTTCAAACAGAACACGATTGACAAGATGATCATCACAATGCGCAAGTGTTTCATGGCCTCACTTTCTCCCTTCAAGTTTTAACCGGCCTCTGTGGTGTCTCTTCTGACGATGGAACATGAATGCCCAGGTCTGAATAGTAAACAAATTGAACCGCTCTGCTCGATCGGGCAATGTCGGCAGACCGCTTTGAAAAAAAGAGTTGTCGGCTGCCGCCGAATGACAAATTTAGTAAATGAAATGATTCTGGTCAAGTTATTGTTTCACTGTTCAGTAAAACCAATTGCGGGCAGCTAGCCTGATTAATTCATAAACAAAGGAAAAAAACAAAAAACAGAATTAATTTACTAAATATTTTTCGATTTTGGCATCTTATTCAATACCTCTCTCTGCTATAAAGACAAAATATACTTTTTGAACAGTTTCTCACTTTAAACCGGTCGTACGTTTCCCATGGTTTTGAGAAATTTATCAAATTGTTTACAGCACGGACAGAGCATGATCCCAACCTTATGGTGATGCACAAGAGAGATAAACTTTATAGAACAATGATTTTTCCGGATAGCCGCTCGCCAGATGTATTTTGATTCTTGTTTTCAAATCGATAATCCGTGCACCGACTTTTAACAATTTGATTCTGATTGTATCGAATTGTGCTTTTTCCAGATCCGTATGCTTGAGGCATTTTTCTCGGAAATCATGCAACAGGATATAAGCCATGCTGTGCAAAAAGAGTCTGAATTGATTGGCTTCGAAACGATTACAAGAAGTTCGATCTGAATAGAGATGGTTCTTGATTTCTTTGATCATCAACTCCATTGCACCACGGCCACAGTAGGCTTGTTCATAAACAAAGGTTCTGTGTGCTGATTCCAGATTGGTGACAATAAATCGAATATTGGATCCTTTTTCATTGTACTCGGCTTTAACGATAACCCGGCGAGATTCTTTCCATGACTTGGCTTTGTAGCGGAATTCATTATAAATTTTAACTGGCGTTTTTGATGTCTCAAACAGTTCTTTGGCTTTTTCAGCAAGAGATTGGGCCTTTTTCAGCAGAGTTTTGTTTCCATTTAAGCCCAGTACAAACTTGATATTATGCTCGTCACAGAAATCATGCACTTCCGGTGCGCTATAGTGTGAATCACCTCGAAACAGGATTTGTGTCTGAGGCCAGGCCATTTTGATTCGTTTGCAGACTCTGGAAAGGATCATTGCTATTTCATCACCTTTCGGTCTTTTGCCGGGTCTGAGGATGGATGTGATCAATTTGCCGCTAGTACCCTCAAATATGTGCATGGGCTGGTAACAGTAGCAATCGTAATAGGCATTGAAAAAACTCAGTTGTTGCGATCCATAGGTTGGATCATCTGTGTCGTCGATATCAATTAGTATTGCTTCCGGCGGTTTGGCATAAGAATCGAGAAAAGAGTCGACAAGAGATTGTGCGATGCGATACAAATCGGTTCTTGATGGCGCATTTTCAAATCGGCTGATTGTCGGTTGGCTGGCCAGGAAATTTTCTGAATCCGGAAATTCATCACAGCAGATTTTTAAGGCACCGTCTTTTCGAAGTTCATTGCTGTCATTGGCATCTTGATAGCCACAGGCGATTTGAAAAACACGTTGGGTTAAAAGTTGAGTGATTTTGTGTTTTACATATCCTGGATGTCTTTTATCGGTCAGACTGCAAGCGACCCGCGCAATCAGTTGGATTCGGTTTTCAATTTCTCTCAAAAAAAGAATGCCCGCATCAGAGGTAATCTGACCGCCTTGAAAATCAACCTGGACTTTTTTATGAAAAAGTTCTTTAAAAAGCATCAATTGGTTCGTATATTCAGTCATAGCTGTTTCTCTAATTTTGTTTTGGTTTATACTGACCGGCAAATCAATATAAATCAAAAACTTGTTAGACGAAACAGCTTTTTTTATGAATAATGCAGGCTAGAATTGCCTTGATTTTTTAACCGATTATCGATAATTTGTCTAAATAGCTAAAATTCATCATACTATCTCATTTCTGTCCAAAACAATTTCTGGAGTAATTGCGCAAAATACAGCAAATACTTGAATTGGGATAGCCGAAAATCGTTTTCACCCTCATCGGGCTTTTTCGGAATTCGTCGCTGTTTTTATATCATCTGGCTTGGGTGGTGTCCCCGCAGGATCCACCAGTGACACTGTCTTGTAGTTTTTGTCTGTATTCACCAAGTGATTTGCAATACCAGGATTGCTCGCAATGGCCGCCAAGCCCAAAGTTCGTTATATCTGTCAAAATTGTGCGAGTGCATCACCGCGCTGGCAGGGGAGATGTCCGGCATGTGGTGCCTGGAATTCTTTCATCGAAGAGATCGTCACTTCAGTCAGCCGAACCACAAAGGTGACCGGTAAAAGTGAAAGCCCGGCGTTGTTGCTGCAGGATATCGATTCTGACCGGGAGCCTCGGTTGACCATGCACAGCGCGGAATTTAACCGTGTGTTGGGGAACGGGTTGGTCCCTGGTTCAGTGGTGCTGGTTGGGGGTGATCCCGGCATCGGCAAATCCACATTGTTGCTGCAGGAGGCCGCTGCCTATTCTGCAAACGCTGCAGTGCTCTACATCGCCGGCGAGGAATCAAACCGCCAGATCAAACTAAGAGCAGATCGTCTTGCTCTTCATTCCAATCATTTGTTTATATTGGCCGAAACTGAACTGGAATCGATTATCGACGGTGTCGAGCGCATTCATCCGCACTTGTTGGTGGTGGATTCGATACAGACGATATTCAGCCGGAATTTGGAAAGCGCACCCGGCAGCATCAGCCAGGTGCGCGAGTGCGCCCTGCAGTTGATCCGCCTGGCGAAAAACAACAATATGCCGGTGTTTTTGGTAGGACACGTCACCAAAGAAGGCTATCTTGCAGGTCCCAAGGTTTTGGAGCATATGGTCGATGCGCTGTTGCTTTTTGAAGGTGATCGAGACCATTTTTACCGCATTTTGCGGGCAGCGAAAAATCGATTTGGCTCCACGCGCGAAATTGGCGTCTTTGAAATGAATGAAAGGGGATTGCAGGATGTTCCCAATCCCTCTGCTGTCTTTCTTGCGGAGAGGAGAGCGGAATCGAGCGGCTCGACAGTGATTTGTTGTATGGAAGGAACGCGCCCCATTCTTCTCGAGATCCAGGCTTTGGTGACCCCGACGAATTATGGACTGCCGCAGCGGACCACCACCGGATTTGACAACAAACGCATCGCCATGTTGTTGGCGGTTTTGGAAAAAAAACTCGGCTATCGAGTTGGCACCATGGATGTTTTTGTCAATGCGGTCGGCGGCCTGCATATCGATGAGACCGCCGCGGATCTCGGGATTTTGGCGTGCATGGTTTCGAGCATCCGCAACCTCGCCATTGATCCTGAGGTGATCCTTTTGGGTGAAGTCGGTTTGGGCGGTGAGCTGCGGTCAGTATCGCATATCGACAGTCGTTTGAGCGAAGCGGAAAAAATGGGATTCAAGCGTGCGATCGTTCCGCAAAGCAATGCCTTGCGCACGGTTGCCGCCCATCGCATCGATCAGACGGCAGTTAAGAGTGTCGGGGAGGCTTTGCAAATGGTCATGGCGTTGTAGGAAGACAAACGCGAAGGGAATGGCTCTGAAACAAGAGGTTCTGTTTCGCCTGGTTCGGCGGGATCAGGGCAGTGGGGCGCGGGCGGGTCTTTTGCATACCGCTCATGGCGTAATCCAGACGCCGATTTTTATGCCAGTCGGCACCCAGGCGACCGTCAAAACATTGACGCCAGAAGATTTGTGCGCGATTCATGCGCAGATTATCCTGAACAACACCTATCACCTCTATTTGCGGCCGGGGTCGGAAATCGTGCGCGAAGCTGGAGGTGTGCAAAAGTTCAGCAACTGGAACAGGCCGATTCTAACCGACAGTGGCGGATTCCAGATTTTCAGCCTGGCGGAGCTGAACAAGATCGACGAATCAGGCTTTGCCTTCCGGTCGCACCTGGATGGATCATCGCACTATCTGACGCCAGAAAAGGTAGTCGCCATCCAACGCGACCTCGGATCAGATATCATGATGGTTCTCGACGAATGTGTGCCCTATCCGTGCGAGTATCGCTACGCCAAAAAGTCGACGGAATTGACCATCGCCTGGGCGCGCAAGAGTTTGCAGGCGGTGCAACAATACCCCGCCGTACATGGTTTTAGCCAGTACCTGTTTGCCATTGTGCAGGGCAGTGTCTATAAAGATTTGCGCCGCAACTGTTGTGAAGAGTTGATTCGACTCGATTTTCCCGGCTATGCAATAGGTGGTCTTTCGGTTGGTGAACCGAAAGATGTGCTCTATGAGTTGACCGCGCTGTGTGCTGAGCTTTTGCCTGAAAACAAACCCCGCTATCTGATGGGAGTCGGCAAGCCTGAAGATATTTTGGAAGGGATTGAACGCGGTATCGACATGTTCGATTGCATCATCCCAACCCGCAACGGCCGAAACGGCACGGTTTTTACTCGCTCAGGCCCGATCAACATCAAAAGCGCCCAGTACAAACGCGATTTTGGTCCGCTCGATCCCGATTGCAATTGTCAAGTCTGCCAGAACTATACGCGTTCCTATTTGCGCCATCTCTACAACGCCAAGGAATTGCTGGTTTTGCGGCTGTTGAGCTACCACAATGTGCATTTCTATTTGCAGCTGGTTGCACAGGCCCGGACTGCGATTCTGTGCAGTGAATATCGTCAATGGAAACACCAATTCCTGTCGCATTACAGTCTGAGAGCGGCTGATCGCCGGTCGCTGGCATCCGACTAAGCGATTTGCGAATTTACTTACAAAATTAACTGGTTTCCTTGTTCAGATTTATGCAAAAGACAAAAATATTGGGTTTCACGTTAATCGAGTCGCAACGCTATCGATCTGTTTTTCTTTTTTCGGTTAAGAAGACACCTTTTCAATCTTTCGTGCATCACAATTCAATCCATTTTGTTAAAAATCCGGTGTTCGAACCAAATCCGGGACTAACAGCAGTCGTCAAAAAAAAGGGAGGTTAGAGTGATACCTGTATTGTTGTTGATGGACGTTACCGCTTCAGGGCAATCCGGAACCGGCGGTGGTATGGCAGGCATGCTTTTGCCGATGCTTTTGATTTTTGTCATCATGTATTTTCTGATTATTCGGCCGCAGTCCAAGCGGCAAAAAGAACACCGTGTAATGCAAGATTCACTGAATAGAGGCGACAAAATCATGACCGCCGGTGGTGTTTTGGGGACGATCGAAGGTGTCAAGGAAAAAGACAACATCCTGATCCTCAAAATCGCCGACAATGTCAAGATCCGGATAGCCAGATCAGCGATTGCCCGCAAATTAACTGACGAAGAAGCCAAGAGCATCTCTTAGAGCGGCACAGATACCCGTGGCGTTTCATAAAGTACAGCTGACAACTGTTCGTCTTCTTTCGCTTTTTTATGCTGCAACTGGATTGAGCACATGAAGGTGGTTTTTATGGGGACGCCGGATTTCGCAGTCCCCACGTTGGTCAAGATCGCAGCCAGCTCACACGAGCTCATTGGTGTGGTGACCTCTCCTGACAAACCAGCCGGCCGTGGGAAACACCTGCAATCTTCCGCAGTGAAAAAAGCGGCTTTGCTGTTGCATCTGCCGATTCTGCAGCCTGTGAATCTGCAGGAACCGGACTTTATTCGATCGCTGCAGGAGCTCAACGCCGATATTTTTGTGGTGGTTGCATTTCGCCTTTTACCGGCGGCGGTTTTTTCGATACCGCCTGGCGGCACCATCAATCTTCATGCATCGCTGTTGCCGCGATACCGCGGCGCGGCTCCGATTAATTGGGCGTTGATCCGCGGGGAGCGGGAAACAGGAGTGACCACCTTTTTTATCGATGAAAAAATGGACACAGGCAAAATCCTGTTGCAGATAAAGATCGAGGTGGACAGCGATATCAACGCCGGCGATCTGCATGACCGCCTTTCTTTGCTGGGAGCCGATCTGGTGTTGCAGACCCTTGACGGGCTGGCTGCAAGGACCCTTCAGGCCAAAGCCCAACAGGGGGAAGCATGCCCGGCTCCCAAATTGACACGCGATCTGGGTGCAATCGCATGGGAAAGCAGTGCGCCGGAAATCCACAATCTGATCCGCGGATTATCCCCGGCACCCTGCGCATTTACCACCTGGCGTGGTCAACGTCTTAAATTGTTGCGCGCAAAAGCGCTAGCCGAGCCGGATACCTCAGCGGGTCCGGGGACAGTCGTGCGGGCGGATAAAAAAGGTCCTCTCTGGATTCAGACTGGCAAGGGAATTTTGGAAATTCTCCACCTGCAGCTTGAAGGAAAAAAAGCAATGGCTGCCGAAGAGTTTATTCGCGGATATAAAATTGCGGTCAACGAAACCCTGATAACCGATTATGCATAAGCCAACGGCAAAGGTCAGCCCAGCCCGCCGGCTGGCTTTTCTTGCCATTAAAGAGATCGAGGAGGAACAAGGTTACAGCGATCGCGTATTATCTTCTTTATTGGCCGATGCAACGCTGAGCGGGGCGGATCGCAATTTGGCGCACGAAATCGTCAAAGGCACGGTCCGCTGGAAATTGTTGCTCGATTGGATTGTGTGCTCGAGGCTGAAAAAACCGGCCAAACTGGAATCCTCGGCCCGCACCATTTTGTGGATGGCGTTTTACCAACTGCGTTTTTTGCAGCGGATTCCGCGTTTTGCCGTTGTCGATGAAAGCGTGGAGTTGGCAAAGGAATTCGCTGGTCCGCATCTCGTCGGTTTGGTGAATGGCCTGTTGCGCAATTATTTGCGCCATCCGGAGGATGTCGTTTTTCCAGACAGGCAAAAGTCTTTTGATTTGGCTCTTTCGATCGAGCAATCGCATCCGCTCTGGTTGGTGCAGCGCTGGATTCACGAGTTCGGCGCCGAAAAAACCGAACAGCTGTGCAAAGCCAACAATGTGCCAGCCGATCTGGCCATCAGAAGAAACCCGCTCAAGAGTGATGCAGATTCTTTCGCCGCGTTGTTGACTGGTGAAGGGCTTCGATGGCGGCCCAGTGATGTGCCTGATTTCCATTTTGTCGAGCGGTTGGTACCGAAAGATTCCAGTTTGTTTCAAGCAGGCTATTTTACTGTCCAGGACCCCAGCGCGGGTTTGGTCGGTCATTTGGCAGCGCCGTCTCCAGCAGCAACTTTTCTCGATCTGTGCGCTGCTCCTGGTGGCAAAGCAACCCATTTGGCGGAAAAAATGGGTGGTCGAGGCCGGGTCGTTGCAGGTGATCTCTATCTGGTGCGATTGCAGCAAATGCGCAACAACTGCGAGCGTCTGGGTTTGACCAATATCCATCTGGTTCAATCTGCAGCCGATGCTTTCCCGGTGCAACAGGCTGATGGGGTGTTGCTCGATGCGCCGTGTTCCGGGCTTGGAGTTTTGCGCAAAAAACCCGATATTCGTTGGCGTCGCACGCAAGAATCGATCGTCGAGCTGACCCGTTTGCAGGAAATACTGCTTGCTGGTGCTTCTGAAAGGGTAAAACCGGGAGGCTGGTTGGTCTACAGCACCTGTACCGTCGAATACCAGGAAAATGAAGAAATTATTCGTAATTTTCTCGCCTGTCACACCGATTTTAGCCTGGTCCATTCGGCTCAATTCGTCGACGAGCGCTATGTGACATCAGATGGTTTTGTTCGCACGTGGCCTGATCTGCATGGGCTCGATGGCAGTTTTGCAGCAAAATTGGAGAGAAAAAAGTCGTGAAATCGTTTTTTCGCAAAGAGTTCTTCTCTGCACAAAATTTGAAATTTGCCGCACTTTTTCTTGCCGGATGTCTGCTTTTGTTTCTTCTGCTCGACAATTTGATCATGCCTTTGCTGACACGGCACTGGCAGTCTGTCGATGTGCCCAATGTTGCCAATCTGAGTTGGAATGCAGCAGAAAAAGTGTTGCGCGATAAAGGGCTCAAAGCAGTCAAGGCGGCGGAAAAATACGACCGAGAAATTCCGCCGGGTTTTGTCATTTTTCAAAGCCCTGAAGCAGGATCGCCGGTAAAGAAAGGACGGCGTATCTATCTCACCATCGGCAAAGGTGAACGAATAGTCGAGATGCCGAAACTCATCGGTTTTTCGATTCGCGATGCTGAATTTATTCTGAACGACTACAATCTGACCTTGGGGGATGTAACGCGTGAACCTGACGACTATTGGCCGGAGGGTGTGGTCAGCCAACAATCCGTCCCTGCCGGTCACGAGGTAATGGACGGCGCCGTGATTCAGCTGAAGGTCAGTTTGGGCAATGCCGCCACTGCGTTTATCGTACCTCGGTTGGTAGGCAGATCAATCGATGATGCACTGCTTGAAATTCAGAAAGCCGGTTTGGCTGTTGGCGCGATTTCTTATCAAACAACTGAAGAGCTGATTCCCGAAACGGTGATCAGCCAATCTCTTAGTGAAGGCCAAGAGGTCGCCAAAGGTGACAGCATCAATTTGGTGGTTTGCCGTTTGCCGCATAAAGTCCAGTGAGGCATGCAAATGATCAGAATCGCTCCTTCCATACTCAACGCCGATCTCAGCTGTTTGCGCGAACAATTGCAGCAAATTGTTGACGGGGGTGCGGATTGGGTGCACCTCGATGTGATGGATGGGCATTATGTGCCGAATCTGACTTTCGGACCGCTGATGGTCGAAACTGTGGCCAGATGTGTCGACCTGCCGCTGGATGTGCATTTGATGATCGCTGATCCCGATCGCTCGCTTGCTGACTATGTTGATGCCGGTGCGAACACGCTGACCGTCCACCTCGAAACTTGTCCTCATCTTTGGCGCACATGTGACCGCATTCGCGAGCTCGGGGCAAAGGTCGGCGTAACCTTGAATCCGGCAACCCCGGTGCAACTGATCGAACCGATTTTGCCTGTGGTCGATTTGGTGCTGGTGATGTCTGTCGAACCGGGTTACGGAGGGCAAAAATTTTTGCCTGTGGCTTTAGGAAAACTCGATTATTTGCGCGAAAATAAACGACATACCGGACTGGGGTTTTCTATTCAAGTCGACGGCGGCATCGACGAGCAAACCTTAAGCCCGGTTGTGCACGCCGGAGCGGAAATTTTGGTCATTGGCAGCGCCATTTTCAAGAGCAAGGAGATTGCCGCCCGGGTGAGGGAATTCAAAACAGCGGCGAACGCTCTTGAGAACAAACAACAACCCCTCGGTTGATGGACCTCAGTATGCCGATGTCGTTTTTGTGCGGTGATATTTCTGTGGTGCGCACAAGCCTAACCGTGCCGGATGAAGCAGTCTGACGATTTCGCTTGCGAATCCAGACGCCTTCGTTTAAATTGCTCTAACTTGCGAACCGGTTTCGGTTGCAGATGAAACCTTTTTTTGAAAAACCCGTCACTGCTATCGAATCAGCAAGTCAAGATGTTATCAGTCGACGGCATCGGGGTGAGGATAGGACGATGAAACCAATTTTTAATAAAAAAGACCTAGAGAAAATCAGTCGGGTTTTACGGGTAGAATACAAAGACAAGGGCAACAATTACCGCTATCTCATTGAGCAGCCTGACAATACCAACCATCTCTCTCTGGAAATATATCCGGATATTATGATCGGCGAACGGCAGGGCAATTTGATTACGGTTTATACCCCCAATTCCCATCTGCAACTCCATTTTTGTACTGGTTATGTCGTCAGCGAGATGCTCGGCGAGGTGACGTTTGTCGGGGAATGCGGCGACCGCTTGTCAGGCTTGACCATCGAACGCGGCGGCGGTTGCTCTCTCTATGCCAATGTTGACAGCCGGCTGTTGTCTGGAGATTTTACACAACTCGGCCCTGAAGTGATGCTCTCCGGAGTGGCACTGTCGCTGGTCGAGCAAGTCCTGCCCAAATCAAGTCCCAAGTAAATGGAAAAGTCCGCAGAGCAACGATGGATCTCTATGACACCATACATGGTTATCTCGACTATTTGCGGATCGAAAAACAAATGGCTGCCAACACCGTTGAAGCCTATGAGCGCGATTTGATCCGTTTTGCCGCTTTTCTTGAGCAAGCCGCTGTTGCCGATCCATTGCTTGTCAACCATCAGCATATTCTGGACTATATTCAAGTTTTACACGATAACTTGCTCACCTCATCTTCTATCTCGCGGAATTTGTCTGCTATTCGCGGCTGCTTCCATTTCCTCATCGCTGAAGGTCATTGCGAAAGCGATCCGACCGCCACGGTATCGGTTCCCAAACCCTGGATGCATCTGCCGGAAGTGTTAACGGTTGAAGATGTCGAGCACCTGCTGCAACAGCCAGATCTTGAATCGCCAAACGGATTGCGAGACCGTGCTCTTCTTGAGTTGCTCTATGCCACTGGAATGCGGGTTTCGGAGTTGGTCAATCTGCACTGCCAGGATTTATTTTTTGTGGATGAGTTTGTGCGAGTCTTTGGCAAGGGGAGCAAGGAGCGTTTGGTGCCGGTTTCCGAAATCGCTTTGCGCATGATCCGTCTTTACCAGGAACATGAAAGAGAGCGGTTGGCCGGTTTTGGCAAGAGTCAGGATGTCCTCTTTCTCAATCGGTTTGGCACCAAGATGAGCCGACAGATGATCTGGAAATTGATCAAGAAGTATGCCCTGCAAGCCAAAATCACGAAATTCATCAGTCCGCACACTCTGCGCCACTCGTTTGCCACTCATATGATCGAACGAGGAGCGGATCTCCGTGCAGTGCAGGAGATGCTGGGGCATGCTGACATTATCACGACCCAGATTTACACCCATCTCGATCGGGCTTTTTTGAAAAAAGTGCACCACACTTTTCATCCTTTGGAAACAGGGCATATTCGAGTCTGAGAGCCATGGCCGCCTGGACAAGCAAAATCATTTTTTTACCCTCGGTCACTTCGACCAACGATTACCTGAAGGAAAAGGCTCGATGCGGCGCGGAAGAGGGGACTGTGGTTTGGGCTGCTGAGCAAACAGTGGGTCGAGGCAGGCAAAACCGACACTGGGAATCACGTCCAGGATTGGGGCTCTATTGCTCTATTTTGTTGCGGCCACAGGAACCTTTTTCCAGATTGCCGTTCTATACTCTTTTTCCCGCACTGGCCGTCGTCGAAGCGATGGAAGCTTGCTGCAATCTGGCAGTTCAAATCAAGTGGCCCAATGATCTGGTGATCAAAAAAAGTAAAATGGGTGGTATTTTGACCGAAGCGAGTTTACAGGGCAACAATTTGCACTATGTGATCATCGGTCTGGGTCTCAATGTCTATCATCAGGAAAGTGATTTTTCGCCATCTTTGGCTCCTCATTCCACCTCGCTCGCTCGCGAAGGCGGCCGAATCGCTGATTTGGACTCCCTTTTACAAGAAATATTGCAGGTATGGCCGCATTATTATCAACAACACCATTTGCTTCCATCGCTTGTTGACCTGATCGAAAAGTGGGAAAACCATTGCAACCACATGAATCGCCGGGTCGAGGTTAAGGAAGGGAACACGATACGTTGTGGCTTGTTTGCCGGTCTCAACAGCGACGGATTCGGACGATTGCTGATCGATGGAACCGAGGTTACCCTGGCACAAGGAGAACTGAGTCTACGGGAGGTAAAAGATGTTGCTGGCTGTTGACATCGGCAATACGCAAATTGCCGCCGGACTTTATGCGAAGGACAAACTCAAAGCACACTGGCGTCTTGCGAGCACACGCGAACGCACAGAAGATGAGACCTGGGTAATGCTCGAAGCTCTATGCCGTGTCAACGGTCATGAATTGAGCCAGACGACTGGTTTGGCCATTTCATCGGTTGTGCCGGACATGACCCCGACTTTTGTTAAAATGGCAAGCAAGTATTTGCATCTCGAACCCTTGGTCGTCACCCATACTCTCGATCTGGGCCTGCCGATCCTCTACAAGCCTGCTTCCAATGTCGGTGCCGATCGGCTCTGCAATGCTGTCGCGGGTTTAGCCAAATACGGTGCGCCTCTGATCATCGTCGATCTGGGTACGGCAACCACGTTTGATGTGATCTCAAAGCATGGGGAGTATATCGGCGGAGTTATTGCTCCAGGTGTGGAAATGTCATCGGCTATTTTGCATCAGCGAGCCGCCAAACTGCCGCGCGTTGCGCTGCAATTTCCCGCAACGGTAATCGGCAATTCGACTGAAAGCAGTATGCAATCGGGATTGATGTACGGCACCGTCGATTTGATAGATGGATTGGTCAAGAGGATTCAACAGGAGATGGGTGAGCAGGTGCGGACCATTGCCACCGGCGGGCTGGCGCGCTTTATCATGGAAAAAATCGGCTCCATCGATACGATCGATTCGTTCTTAACTCTCGAAGGATTGCGGTTGATCTATGAGCGTCAAAAGCGGTGAGTTGAAAGGCAGGAGATTGCCAGGAAGGGGATGCCACCCGGCAAGAGGAATCGATGCCCTTGCCGGGAAGCATGTCTGATTATCTGCAATTCAAACCGACACGACCTCAACGACCTCGGGAATTCGGCGTTTCAACTCGCGTTCGATTCCCATTTTCAAAGTCATTTGTGCCATCGGACACGAACCGCAGGCACCTCGCAAACGGACCTTAACGACACCGTCCTTGACTTCAACCAACTGCACATCGCCGCCGTCTGCTTGCAGCATGGGCCGGATATTCTCCAGAGCTTCAGATATTTTATCCTCTACGCTTTTTTCCATTGTCTTTCTATCCTTCTTGTTGTGATTGTTCTTCATCCGGTTGAACAGCGGATTCAACAGCTTCCATTTTGCCGCGAACAACAAAACATTTGCTGGGGCATTTGCTCACTGCAACCGCCATTTCCGGATGATAGGGGTCTTTTATTTTGGGTAAATTTCCGATCATTTCAATCGGCTCGCTGGGCAGAAACTTGGGATTTACACAGATTTTACAGGTGAAACAGCCAGCTGAACAGATCGATTTGACTTCTTTGCCTTTATCCTGCGAAACACAGGCGAGAAAAACCGGTTGCGACTTGGGAACCAGTGCCAGTATACCTCTTGGACAGGTGAGCACGCACACGCCACAGCCGGTGCATTTGTCTTCATCCACTACGGGCAATCCATTGTCGTTCATGTGAATTGCATCGAAAGGGCAGGCTTTGGCGCATGAGCCCAATCCCAGGCAACCATACCGACAAGCTTTGCTGCCGCCGGCCAACAGCAGAGCGGCATGGCAATCTTCAATGCCTTGATAGATGAACCGCTCCTTGGCTTCTTGCTTGCCGCCGCGGCATTGCACAACTGCCACTTTGGGCTCTTCAGAATCGACCGCTGTCACTCCGAGGATGGCGGCTATCTTTGTTGCGGTATCTTGACCGCCGGGGATGCACTTGTTGGGGGGAACCCGACCGGCTGCCACTGCTTCAGCAAAAGCTGAACAACCCGGTTGACCGCAGGCTCCGCAGTTTGCCCCCGGCAGAACCTGCAAAATCTGTTCAACTTTGGGATCAACTTTGACGGCGAACTTTTGCGCGGCATATGCGAGCCCGACGCCAAAAATCAATCCCAATCCACCCAGTGCGATTATCGAAGACAAAAGAGTTGGATCCATGACGGCTCTTTTCTGTTCTGTCTGTTTTGTGGGTATCCAATCGTCTGCTTGACGACTGCTGCCGGCGCTATAAAAGCTTTGTCCGAAAACGAAAAAATATAGCAAGAAAGCGCTTGAATTGCAACATTAAAAACGCCATTTGCTGAGCGGTTGCCGCAATTCGCTTTGCCTGTGCTCAACGCGAATCGCACGGCCGAGTTTCGCGATTAGCTGCCCACTCTTAACACCGCGGCACTTTGTTTTTATCCTTGTTGCACTTTGCTGTGTTCGCTGATGACTCTGTTAAGCCATCTCAACAGCGCAAGAATCAAGACCGCAGCGGCCAAACAACCGATCATATTGACGGTGAAAAAGTAAGCTTTGTGGTTGTACTGATCCCACAGGCTGGCCAGCGCGCCTGACAGTTTGTTGCCGATCGACATGGCCAAAAACCAGCCGCCCATCATCAGCGAGGTCAAGCGGGGAGGGCTGAGTTTGGAGACAATCGACAAACCCATGGGGCTAAGGCAAATTTCGCCAAGGGTGATCGCCAGATAGGTGCCGACCAGCCACCATGGCGATGCTTTGGCCGCGCCGTTATGGGTAACCAGAGTGGCGCCGATCATGATCAGCGCTGAAAGCGAAGTAATCAGCAAACCGATGGCGATTTTGCCGGGTGTAGAGGGTTCTTTGTCACGCCGCCGGAGAAAAGCAAAAAACATCAACATCAGCGGGGTCATGATAACAATAAAAAAGGGATTGATCGATAAAAACAATTCCGTGGAGATGAGGTTCATGCTTTCCCCGTCTGCCGGCCACTGCTCCTTTGGCAAATTGCGAAAATAGAGGTCAACCCCGGTTCCTGTAACCGCGTTGCCCTGTTCATCGGTGACTGGACGGTTGAATTCGTCCAATTGCGGGACCATTCTCCGCGATGTATCGATCTTTTGCACCAGATCGGCTTGTTGCGCGATTGGTTCAATCGCTTTAGGCATGGATCGATCAGTATAGTCGCGCGCCCACAGGGTCAACGCAGAACCATTTTGGTGGAAAATTGCCCAAAAGATGATAACCACGCCGAAAATCGACAACAGCGCAGCAATCGGAGCGCGATCTTTGCGCGAAGCCCTTACTCCCAGCGAAATGAAATAGACAACAATGGGAAGGCTGGCAGTGAGGAAGGCATCGTTCGAATCGGAACCGAACAGATTGCCGGGAATAAACCAGCCGATCGCGCCAAAAACCGCTGCGGGCAGAAATACAACCAGCAAGATCCAGCGGAGCGGCATATCCTCTCGTTGTGTTGGTTTGCGAACATCTGCTTCTTGCACATGGCGGGTACCGCTCCAGAATATCGCCAATCCGACAAACATGCCAATTCCAGCAGCGGCAAATGCATAGCCCCAGCCGTAATTGTTGCGCAGATAGGCTGCAGCAAAGTTGCAGATAAACGCTCCGATATTGATGCCCATATAAAAAATATTATACCCCGAATCCTTGAGCGCGCGATAAGGTTCGCGGTTGTAGAGATTACCGACCAGAGTGGAAATGTTCGGCTTAAAAAATCCATTGCCGAAGATGATCAAAAACAGCGAGACCCAAAAAGTTGTCATACCCGGTATGGCCAAACCCAGATAACCGAGCCCCATCAGGACTCCGCCGATGGTGATGGAGAGGCGATAACCCAGCAAACGGTCGGCCAGCAAACCGCCAAGAAAGGGCGACAAATAGACCAAGGCGATATAAGTGCCATAAATATCCATCGCTTTGACAGTGCTGAATCCCAGCCCTCCTTTGGCGGTGTCGGTCATGTAGAGGACGAATATACCGAGCAAAAGATAAAAGCCGAACCGCTCCCACATTTCGGTAAAAAAGAGGACCGGCAAGCCCTTGGGATGATTCTTGAACATGGCAGCTCCCATTTTTGTCATCCAATTTTCCCTACTGCTGCGATTGCCTTTGCCTCGACTCTGATCATGGAATCGCAGGATGGACGGTCAGTTAACTAAAGATAATAATCATTGCTAAATATCCAACATTTTGTTCACTTGTTCAAAAAAACGGGAATCAAAAAACCCCCTTATTCGGTAGTTGATGAATTTTGCTTTTATCCTGTTCATAATATTAGTAAATTGCAAAGGTCGCTGGTGTCCCAACAAGGGACACATCCCAACTTAACTCTCTTAATTACAGCGATAATTTAACAGAATAGCCTTCTAATCGATACTATAGGAAATCGTTACAAATTAAAGATATTGTTGAAATTGATGGTAGGTGTCCCATCTGACAATGGGACACGAGTGTGTACAGGTATAATCGAAAGCAATGATTCAAGACATCGCATCATCGAGGAGGAGCTGTGAATTCGTTATCGGAAATATTTGCCCCCTTTAAGAGCGAAAATCTCATCGAATGGTTCGACGATCTGGTCACCCTTTGGCATGAAACCGGGCCGATCGAACCTGAGGATCACCATTCGCCCAAAGGCATGTTTCAATGGGTGCATTATCATAACTTTAAGCTGTGGCACTCGGAGGATCAAGCCCGGCGAACCGATCTGGAGCCTGAAAAGATTGTCGCCTGCAAGCGAAAAATCGATCACCACAATCAGCTGCGAAACGACGGTATTGAGCAGATCGATGTCTGGATCGACAATGTCTTAAAGACTGCAGAAATAGATCCGGATGATTCGGTAGAGATCAATTCGGAAACCCCAGGCAGCATTATCGATCGGCTTTCGATCTTGACCCTCAAGATTTATCACATGGAGGAGCAGACTCGGCGTCAGGATATCGATAGATCGCACCTTGAACTGTGTCAGATGCGTTGTCAGATCCTTTTACAGCAAAGGCAAGACCTCGGCGTCGCGTTTGATAAATTGATGTTGGATTTGCGTCAGGTCAAAAAGAAGCATAAAATTTATCGTCAATACAAGATGTATAACGATCCTATGTTCAATCCTGGCTTATACAGCAGCAACTGAGATACCCAAGTGAATGTCGGTTCAAAAATGGCAATTGTTACCTGCGGGTCATGGCTTTTAAATTAATTCTCTGTGAGTTTCGATAGGAAGCACCGAATCTGGGAGATAGCCGATGCTTGTACAGCTCGATTACGGCAAACAAGGGTTGCAAGTCGAAATTCCGGACCGGAATTTGATCAAGGTTTTGCAGATGCATCAGCCACCGGCGTTGCCGGACCCACAAATTGAGGTGATTAAAAGTCTTCTCAATCCGATCGGCTTGAACAACAGCCTGTTCGATCTGGCAAAGGGCAAAAAAAATGCCTGTGTGGTGATCTGCGACATCACCCGTCCAGTTCCTAACCGCATTTTGCTGCCACCAATTTTGCGCACCCTTTTGGCTGCTGGAATCGAAAAGAGCAATATTTGTATTTTAATCGCCACCGGAATTCACCGTCCCAATTTAGGTGCCGAATTGTTCGAATTGGTCGGTGAAACCATTGCCCAGACTTATAACATCGAGAACCACGATGGCAGGAACCTGAGCAGCCATGTGAACATTGGCAAGCTGGCTGACTGGGAAGCAGAGATTTGGCTGGATAAGCGCTTTGTCGAATCTGATTTTAAAATACTCACCGGCTTTATCGAGCCGCATTTTATGGCAGGCTATTCCGGCGGACGAAAACTGGTTGTTCCTGGAATATCCAGCATCGAAACCATGAAATATTTGCATGGGCCAGAGATTCTTTCCCATCCAAACTCCCGCGAAGGTGTGCTGCAGGGCAACCCGTTTCACCAGGTCGCTTTGGAAGTGGCCAAGCGCGTCGGTGTGGATTTTATCGTCAATGTCGCATTGAATGAGCATAAGGAAATTGTGGGGGTTTTTTCCGGTGAACTGGATCACGCCCATCTTGCGGGGGTGGAATTCGTCAGTGAACACGTAAGTGATACACTGCCTGAACCGGCGGATATTGTGATTACCACTGCAGGAGGCTATCCCCTTGATAAAACATGGTATCAGGCGGTCAAAGGGATGACTGCAGCTGTTCCTATTGTGAAAAAAGACGGCACCATCATTCTGGCCAGCGAATGCAGCGAGGGGATCGGCAGTCCGGAATTCGTCAAGCTGATGCAAAACTCGGCGGATCTCGATCAATTTATGGATGATATCTTCAATCATCGCTATTTTATGATCGATCAATGGCAAGTGCAAAAATATGCAATGGTTCGCAAGCACGCCAAAGTGACAACGGTTTCGCATGGCTTGTCCAAAGAGCAAAAGGAATCGATACATATCGATTGGGCGGAAGACATGCAAACGGCCATCGAAATGGCCCTGGAACAACAGGGGAGGAATGCACGAATCGCCGTACTGCCCAAAGGCCCCTACATTTTGCCGTCGCTCAGATCCTGAAAATCCGATTTTCCCCACTTTTCAAGCCCCCACCGGTTCTCAACCGGACGAATATCTCATGCCAGTCCTCGGAACTTTTGAATTCGTCCAGAGTAAATAAATTAAGATAGGGCGCAAACGAAGTCTGCCGCATCTTTCCGCGGCAATTTCCAGTCGCTCCTAAAAAAAGAATCTTTTCGACTTGAATTTTGTCGATAAAATTAGTATATTGAACACTTACATACAGTCGCTTTAAAGAATTAGATTTGGTGTTAACCGAATCCTGGAATGATTTGCTCTATTGATGAACTCCAAATAACCAAGCAAAGCGGTGTTTTTTGGTTAGGTTTTTCGTAGCGAATCGTGAATGAGCCTGAAATAATTGGCAGGCGGTATTTTTTTCCGCTTTCAAAATAAAATGCCGGAGATCGAAACAAACCCATGTCTCATGATTAACTATCGGAGATAAGCCTAGCGAAATACATCTATCGATACCGGTGAGTGGAACAAATTCCCGGCACTTTAGTGGGGAGTGAGGAGGTAAGAATCGATGACACAAAAAATTACAGCCATCGATGCGGATGATGCGCTTAAAATTGCGCTGCAATGCGCCATGGATATGAACGCGTTTTATTGCAAAGCGAGTTCGTTGATCGATGATGGGGATGCAAAAGCGATCTTTTCAGGTCTGGCGGAAAAACACCTAAAGACCAAAGCCCGGCTGATCCGCGCTTACAGCCAAGTAAGCGGCAAAAAAATTCTCTATCTGCAGCTGGGGAAAAAGCATCGTTTGAACACCTTGCTGCCCTGTCCAGATTCAGTCGAAGAGCTTTTTCCGGTTGTGGAGAAGAATGAAACCGAGGTTTCCAACTTTTTCATGATGATTTCCAGGCGCTTGTTTTCCGCAGAGGTGCGCAACCTGTTTCGTGAGTTGGCACTGGAGTGTGAGCAGCACATCGCCATCCTCGAAGCATCGTTTGCCCCGCAACCTGATGAAGACGAAGGGGTGGAAAAAAGAAATTCTTTTTCGGTTATCGCCGACACCGATTGATGGGCAAAACCAGTCGCCGGCAGCGAATCTCTCGAATGAATGCCGGCGACATCGCTTTTTCAAGTTGATCAGGCTCTTTTACCTGACAGGTGTTGCAGGAACAAGGATCCGGATCAGCTTTTTTTTAATCTGCGGCGAGGCGTTTCATTTAATGGCCGCATCAGGTCGATGATACGATAAAATTTTCGCAAAAGAGCGGGTAAAGTATGAAACCGATCTATATGGATCACCATGCCACGACGCCAATCGATCCAATGGTTCTGCAGGCGATGATGCCCTATTTAACCGATATTTTTGGCAATCCATCCAGCACAACCCATGAATATGGCCGAGAAGCGCGCAGTGCAGTGGAAAAAGCCCGAGGCCAGCTTGCCGATTTGATCGGTGCGCAAGAGGCCGCAGAAATCGTCTTTACCAGCGGTGCCACCGAGGCGGATAATTTGGCTCTCAAGGGCATTGGTTTTCATTCCTCACACGGCAAAGGCCATCTGATCACCATAGCGATCGAGCACAAAGCGATCCTCGATACCGTCAGCAAAATGCAAAAACAAGGTTTCGATGTGGACTTTGCTCCCATCGATGCGAGCGGGCAAGTGGATCTGGAAGCCTTGCAAAAGCTCATTCGACCTGACACCATCCTCATCACCATTCAAGCCGCAAACAGCGAAATCGGCACTTTACAGCCGATCGCTGAAATTGGCAAAATCGCTCATGAACGGGGAATCGTGTTTCACACCGATGCTGTGCAGGCATTGGGCAAAATCGATATCGATGTGGTTCGCGATTCGATCGACATGCTGTCGATTTCCGCACACAAGATGTATGGCCCCAAGGGGGTCGGAGCTCTCTATGTGAGAAAAGGTGTCCGCCTGGCTTCGCAAATCGACGGTGGGGGGCATGAACACGGTTTTCGTTCGGGAACCCTGAATGTGGCCGGCATTGTCGGTCTTGGTGCAGCCGCGGAGCTGGCCAAGAAAGAACTGCAGAGCGAAGCACCGCGTTTGCGCAAATTGCGCGATCGACTGATTAAAAAGATTGAAGCCAACCTTGATTTTTCCACTCTGAACGGCCATCGAACCAATCGCCTGCCGAACAACGTCAATTTTAGTTTCGCTTTTGTTGAAGGTGAATCTCTGTTGCTGGCTTGCCGGGACGTCGCTCTTTCTTCAGGCTCTGCCTGCACTTCTTCTTCGTTGCAGTCTTCATACGTGCTTAAAGCCATCGGCGTGCCCGATTCGCTTGCCCATTGCTCCATCCGGTTCGGTCTGGGAAAAAGCAATACAGAGGAGCACATTGATTATTTGGTGGATTTGTTGAAAAAACACGTCGTGCGCCTGCGGGAAATGTCGCCGCTCTATGATATGGCCAAGGAAGGAATCGATATTGATCACCATCAATGGGGTGAGCATTCGCACGATGAACACTAGGTTAACGGGATCTGGCCGCAAGGGCGGCGAAACTGGACTGTTACCTGTCAATTCGGGAATCAACCATGAGCAAAGAACAGCTCGAATACACAGAAAAAGTGATGGACCATTATGAACATCCCCGCAATGTCGGTTTGGTGGAAGATGCCAACGGCATCGGAGTGGTCGGCAATCCGACCTGCGGTGATGTAATGAAATTGTCCATCCGTGTTGAAAACGATCGAATCGTTGATGTCAAATTCAAAACTTTTGGCTGTGGAGCAGCTATTGCGACCAGTTCAATGGTGACTGAAATGGTAAAAGGCAAAACATTGGATGAAGCGCTGCAAATATCCAACAAAGCGGTGGCCGAGGCGCTGGGCGGTTTGCCTCGCGTTAAGATGCACTGTTCGGTACTGGCTGAGGATGCCCTGAAAGCCGCAATCGACGATTATCGACAGAATCAAAAAGTAGAATGAGATCATTCGTTTCGCAGAGTGATTCTATGCAGTACCACGCTAATACCCAGATTCTGGGGAGGCATCATGAAAGAATGGAAATTGTACAAAATCTATCAAATGGGCGAAAACAGTTGCTGGAAATTGCGCGTTGCACAAACGGCAGAGGATGCCCTCACTCAATGCATCGACCTGCGCGAAGGCAGTGACAGCCATATCCCGCTTTCTCGCTGCTGTCGCGCCGAAGAAGTGAAAATACCTGGTTTTCGCATTCGCGTCGAAAAAATCGATGGTTGACAACGGAGGTCGAGATGAAGCCCTTTGCCATCAAGGATAAAGTGATTTGGATCGGCGCCTTGCATCCTGATCTGCGCGTTTTTGACATCATCATGCAGACCAAGAACGGGACGACCTACAACAGCTATTTGATTCAGGCAGAAAAGCCGACCATAATCGATACCGTCAAGAGCAAATACAGCCAGACCTATCTCGATCAGCTCTCCGAATTGGTCGATCTCCAGAACCTGACCTATATTGTCGTCCAACACAACGAACCAGATCACTCCGGCAGCTTGCAGGCCCTGCTCGACAGAGCGCCACAAGCCACCGTGTTGTGCACCAAGGTCGCTGCCAAATATGTGCAAAATATCGTCAATACCGAGGTGAAAATTCAGACCGTAGAAAACGGCCAGGAAATCGATCTGGGCGGCCAGACTTTGCGGTTCATCTCCGCACCTTTTCTGCACTGGCCCGACACCATGATGACCTACTGGTTGCAGGGTAAGGTGCTTTTTTCCTGTGATGTTTTTGCCAACCACTTTTGCGACAGCCACATGTATAGCGATTTGATTAACCGTGATTTTTGGCCTGACTACAAATACTATTTTGATATCATTTTCCGGCCTTTTAAGAAACATGTGCGCAATGCGTTAAAAAAAATCGATGAACTCCAGATCGAGATGATTGCTCCCAGTCACGGGCCGATTTTGCGCACCGATATTGTTGAATTCATCAACCGCTACCGCCGCTGGTCAGCGGAGATCCCTGTCAACAATCCAAAGCGACTGTTGATCTATTACATCAGCGCTCACGGCAACACGGCGACCATGGCGGAAGAAATTGCCAAAGGGGCGCGCGAATCGGGTATCGAAGTGCAACTCTATGACATCGGCGAAATCAATGTCCATGAACACCTCGATCGCATCGAGACCTGCGATGGCATGTTGGTCGGCTCGCCAACCATCAACAACGACGCGGTCAAACCGGCCTGGGATTTGCTGAGCAGTTTGGCCACTCTCGATGTCAAAGGAAAAATCAGCGGCAGTTTCGGCTCCATGGGTTGGAGCGGGGAAGCGACCAAGTTTCTCGATCAACGCCTGACTGATTTGAAATTCAAAGTGCCTGAAGCCGGCGTGACTGCTACACTTGTGCCCAATCCCGATGAACTTGCAGCCTGTCGAGAATTCGGCAAGAAAATCGCCGCTGCTCTCTGACGCCGCCAGCAAAACCAATCGACGCGGCTAGTGTTGCAGTGGGTAAATCTCTTGCCTTGCGATTTTGAACAACACGGGCGTCCCTTATCGGATGCCCGTGTTGTTTTTACCGTTTTTCTGTTTCCTTATTTGCCAGCTTTTTTTTAAAAAACTTAGTTTGGCTGAATTCGAACCGTCAAACCGCAGTGGCTGGTTGTGCAAAGATCATGGTGAGCCATTGTTTGACGACCTGAGATTTTGCAGAAATAATGGAAATTATTGCCCTGCAGCGATCTGTTATGCAAACAAAACATCGCATTGAGCTATCGAGTTATCGCGAGCAATCGAGCCAGAAATGGGACGAAAAGAACTTTCTGCGTTCAAAACCTTACTCTAGCGATAGGAAATCTGAACGATGGAAAAAAAAGACTTGTTGGTGATCGGTTCCGGACCAGGCGGGTATGTGGCGGCGATTCGCGCTGCGCAACTAGGTTTCAAGACCGCAGTTGTCGAGCGAGCCGAAATTGGCGGCATCTGCTTGAATTGGGGATGCATTCCGACCAAGGCGCTTCTCCACAGCGCCACTCTTTATCACGAGATGAAAGATGCCGCTGCCTATGGGGTGACGAGCGAAAAGGTGTCTATCGATTTTCCGCAGATGGTCAAACACAGCCGAACCGTGGCGGCCAAGCTCTCCAAGGGCATAGAGTTTCTTTTTCGCAAAAATCAGATAGAGGTTGTGCCGGGTACGGCAAAGATTGTTGGGCCCACCAGCGTACAGGTTCTCGACGCTCAAGGCAAGAGTCAAGTTCTTGAATCCGACCGCATCCTGATCGCCACCGGTGCACGGCCGCGGGCCATTCCGGGGATCGAATTTGACGCCAGCAAGATCATCAGCAGCAAAGAGGCTATGACTTTAACTAAATTGCCGCAATCGCTGGCCATCATCGGTGCCGGTGCCATCGGCGTAGAGTTCGCCTACTTTTATGCCACATTGGGAACCCAGGTGACTCTGATCGAGATGATGCCGCAAATACTGCCGATCGAGGACAGCGAGGTGGCACAGGTGGTCACCACGGCCTTTAAAAAGAAGGGGATCAGAATCCTCACGGAAACCAAGGTCGATAAGATCATAAAAAACAAAGATGGCGTGCAGGTGTTGGTCAGCAGCAAGGAGGGCACAACACAAATCGACGGGGAACTGGCCCTTGTCGCCATCGGGGTCCAGGGCAATGTAGAGAATCTGGGATTGGAAGAGGTCGGCGTTAAAGTCGAGCGCGGGGCCATTCAAGTCGATAAAACGAGCTACCAAACCGCGGTTCCCACTATTTATGCCATCGGTGATGTAATCGGACCGCCGTGGCTGGCGCATGTGGCCTCTGCAGAAGGGATCGCCGCAGTGGAAAACATGGCCAAGCAAAATCCCCATCCCATTGACTATCAATCGATTCCCGGCTGCACCTACTGCCAACCGCAAGTAGCGAGTATCGGATTGACCGAAGCCAAAGCGCGTGAATTGGGAAGGGAGATCAAAGTTGGGAAATTTCCATTCCGCGCCAACGGCAAAGCGTTGGCCATGGGGCATGTCGACGGTTTTGCCAAACTGATTTTTGATGCCCAATACGGAGAACTACTCGGTGCTCACATTGTGGGCGCGGAAGCGACTGAAATGCTGGCCGAATTGGGATTGGCAAAAACTCTTGAGGCAACCGCGGATGAGATCATGCAAACGATCCATGCCCATCCGACGGTTTCAGAAGTGATCAAAGAGGCGACTGAAGAAGCGTTTGGTCGTCCGATTCACATTTAAACGGTTGTCCTTGGTGAGACGGCAAGCCAAAGTTTGTCCGGAACCCGCTGGACTCTTGTGGGATGCCTACATTAAATTTGTCGCCAGCGGCGTTTGGGTTTTGCTTTTTTTCGTAGATTTTCTTACTTTCTGGTCGTTGAATTTATCGTGCCGAGAAGGCTGGATGAACATAACTGACTTTTCGGCGATAGAGAAATGCAAGCGCCCGGGACGGATCAACTCACATGGATCTTTTTGCAGAAAATGTACTCGATCATGGTTTTGTGCGACTGGTCGATTTTATGGGTGGTGACCTTGCCGTGGTGCAAGCGGCACGGGTGTCGGTGGGAAAGGATATCACCACGCCGGACCGCGATAGAAAATTGGTGCATTTCTTATTGGAAAATCGGCACGAAACGCCTTTTGAACACTCGCTGTTCAAATTCCATATCAAATGTCCCATTTTCGTGGCCCGACAATGGTTTCGTCACCGAATCTCGAGTTACAACGAGATCTCCGGGCGTTATACGGAAATGAAAGAAGAGTTTTATTTGCCGCAAACCCTGCGGGCACAAAAAAACAAAAATTACGTTTACACCGCCCTTGAAGAAAAGATGAACGAAGAGCTCTTGCGGCAAGTCGAAAATTCTTATCAACAAGCTTTTCAGCTCTATCAAACCCTGTTGCAGCAGGGGGTGGCAAAAGAACACGCCCGCATCGTTTTGCCTTTGGCGCTTTACACTGAATTCTATTGGAGCGTCAATGCGCGTTCATTGATGAATTTTTTAATGCTGCGTTCGGATCCGCACGCGCAGTGGGAGATCCAGCAGTACGCACAATCGCTTGAACGGGTTTTTGCCGCACAAATGCCATGGACGCACGAAATATTTTGTAAAATGAAAACTAAGGTTTGATTTGTGGCAGCCGCAAAAGCTTGGAAAGGAATTTTGCAGTGGCAGTAGAAAGGCAACCCCGGCCGGCGTGGCTAAAAATCAAGTTGCCGGCCGGACGCAATTTTTGCCAGGTTCGCGATCTGGTGCGAGATCAACAATTGCATACCGTGTGTGAAAGCGCTCGTTGCCCCAATCTCGGCGAATGCTGGGGAAGAAAAACTGCCGCATTTATGATCCTCGGCGACATCTGTACACGCAATTGTCGTTTTTGTGCCGTACATCAAGCCAGGCCAAACGCGATCGACCCTCAGGAACCTGAAAGGCTGGCGGAAACGGTGCGCGACCTGGGTTTGCGCTATGTCGTCATCACCTCGGTCACGCGCGACGATCTGCCGGATGGCGGCGCCAACCATTTTGCTGAAACCATTCGCCAACTCAGGCGATTGCCGCGAAAGTGCCGAATCGAAGTGCTCATTCCTGATTTTCAGGGTGATGCCCGGGCTTTGCAGACTGTCCTGGACGCTGAACCCGATGTGTTGAACCACAACATCGAGACAGTCTCGCGGCTATACCCGCAGGTGCGCCCCATGGCCGATTACCGCCGTTCCTTGTTGCTTCTTTCGCGGGCCGGGCAAAACGGCGCGGTGGTCAAATCCGGATTGATGCTTGGACTCGGCGAAGAAACCCACGAAGTGATGCAAACCCTGCAAGAATTGCGCGATCATGGGGTGCAGCTCTTGACCCTGGGACAATACCTGCAACCCTCCCGAAACCATCTGCCCGTGGCGCGCTATGTGACACCAGAAGAATTTGCCGAATTCAAATCCAGAGGGCTGGAAATGGGTTTTTCCGGCATTGAATCCGGACCATTGGTGCGCAGTTCGTATCACGCTGACCAGCAATTTGTCGATGTGATCGCTTAAACAATTAAGGACAGCTTATGGCTCTTTTGGATATTATCACCTACGGACATCCGACTCTCAGACAACGGGCACAAAAGGTTGCTGAAGATCAGATCGATCCAGCTTTTATTCAAGATATGTTGGAAACCATGTACGTCAAAGATGGGGTCGGCCTTGCGGCGCCACAGGTCAATGTCTCGAAAAAGATTTTGGTAGCCACAGACTTTAAGGAAGAGTATGTGTTGATCAATCCGGAGATCATCGCGCATTCAGAGCAGGTCGAAACTGACAGCGAAGGATGCCTCTCGGTACCTGGCTTCCAGGGCGAGGTTGACCGGTTTCAAAAAATTGTGGTGCGTGCTCTGGATGCGAGCGGCAAACCGATTGAAATCACAGCCCGGGGCTTTTTGGCGCGAGTCCTGCAACACGAGATCGACCATTTGAATGGCATACTCTATATCGACAGGGCGCTCCCCGATTCTTTGCACAAGCTGCCGCTCAGCGAAGATGAAGATCCCGTATCGGTTTCGCTTGACGAGATTCAGAACCATTTTCACCAGAATGACCATGTCGATCGACGCGATGTGGTTTTTGAACGTACGCAACCCCTGGCCTGAACCAGGCGTTGTTCAGAATGGAATGGACCAGAAGACAGGGTATTTTCAGAAATGGATGGACTGATATTGGCTGCGGGTTATGCAACTCGGCTTTACCCGTTGACGCAAAACCGCCCGAAACCGCTGTTGCCGGTTGACGGTAAACCTTTGATCGACCACCTGCTGCAGCGCTTGGCGCAGATCAATGACCTCAAAAGGATATTTATCGTCAGCAACGCTCGTTTTGCCCAAGATTTTTTAAACTGGGCGGCAGCTGCGGAGAAGCGCGGCCTCTATCCATTTGAGTTGATCGTTGTCGATGACGGCTCGTCCAGCAATGAAACCCGGCTCGGAGCGGTTCGCGATATGCAATACGTACTCGACCGCCACGATATCAACGGTAATCTTTTGGTCGCTGCCGGAGACAATCTATTTGACCTCGATTTTTCCGAATGGCACCGTTTCTTTCTCGCCCGCAACAGCGATTGTGTCACCGCTTATGCGGTTAGCAGTCTGGAAAAATTGCAGCGCTCCGGGGTCATTGCCATGGATGAGGATGGCTGGGCGACTTCATTTGTCGAAAAACCATCCCAACCCGCTTCAAATTGGGTGTGTCCGGCGCTCTATCTCTTCAAACCCGAGACTTGCGCACTGATCGGGGATTATCTCGCGGAAGGAGAAAACCCTGACCTGCCCGGCCGTTTCATCGCCTGGCTTTTACAGCACCGCAAGATTGCTGTTTTTTCCATGCCCACTCCGGCGGTGGATATTGGGACTCTTGAATCATACCTGGCAGTCTGTCGGCAGTTCGGTCAGGAAATGCCGAACTTGACCGAAATAGGCAGTCTGTAAAGAAATCCCGGATTTGGTGCAAAGCACCTCATGCCACAGAAAATCAATCTGAGAGAAACACACAAAGGGTCAAAATAACGATTTTCGCAACCGCATAAAGAATAAGCGATTAAATGTTTTTTAATTCGGTTAATACCGAATCTAGGAAGTGATGGTCGGTACTTTCAGATACGGGATTCTCACATGACGACAGCAAAAAAAGAATTGTTCATCGGCATGGATCTCGGCGGCAGTTTTATCAAATATGCGATCGGCGATCGCCAGGGCAATCTTCTCTACGCTGATAAAAGACCTAGCCGAGCCGATCAGAGTCAGGACACCATTTTTTCCGTCATTTACTCCATCGTCGATGACTTGCTGATGCACCAGGAAAGGCTGCATGGTCAGATCGTCGCAATCGGGTTTGGCAGTCCCGGTTCAGTCGATTTTGAACACGGCCGTCTGATCGGTGCCACTCCAAACATAAACGATTGGACCGATGCCGATATTCGCGGTCGTCTTGAGGCTCGTTATGGCCTGCCAACCTGGGTCGACAATGACGCCAATGTCATGGCCTTGGCAGAAGCGCGTGTCGGTGCTGCGCGCGGCAAAGCCAACGTTATCGCTTTAACTCTGGGTACCGGTATCGGCGGCGGTATCCTGATTGCAGGCGAGGTCTACCGCGGTTCCGACTATGCGGGAGCTGAACTTGGCCATATGAGCATCAATTTTCTCGGCCCAAAGTGCAATTGTGGCAATTTTGGATGCATCGAACAATATGCTTCGGCGCCTGCAATGCTGCGTTTGTATGGCCAGAAATTGCACGAACAAAATCTGCCTGTTCCCGTGGAGCTGTCGACTTTTCTTCTTTTTGAACAGGTTGCCTCAGGGCAGGCGGCAGCGGTGGAAACTGTGCAAGAGGTTTGTGCCTATCTCGGCTATGCTCTTGCCAACCTGGTCAATATCTTTAATCCTGATGTCATCGTCATTGGCGGTGGTGTGGCGGATGCCGATATCGACCTTATGCAGCAAATCGAAAAAGTGATGAAACAACGCGCATTGCCGCCCGCAGTTCGCCAGGTACAAGTCAAACGCGCTGAGCTCGGCAATCGCGCCGGTCAAGTAGGCGCCATTATGCTGGCCGCAGATGCCTATGCCGCTCAAAGGCAAGTTTGAACATAAAATCTCTCTGTCCGGAACAAGCGCTAAAATGTGCTGGACAAAAAAAATGTTTGGTAATTGTTGGATAATGTGTATATTTGTCAATAATAACCTGACGGGTCAGGCGAAATCAACAGGACAAACCATGCTTCGCAATCACCGACATCATTCTTGGATTTGTTTCGATAGCTGCGCTGGTGGGTGAAACAACCGATTTTTGATTGATCTATTTGGATGAAGCTCACCTGAAGCCAGGTGAGCTTTTTTATTGTTGATCAGAACTCGGACGAAAGTCGTGTCAAGTACGAAAATTATTGAAATTGGTGCAAGTGTCCCGTCTCTGACGACGGGTTTCTGATGCGATTGCATGTTTTTTGCTTCAGTCAACCCCGTATCTGGGTGTTGATGGCGAAAGGAGAGAGGATGGTCGATTTAAAAGAGCTGGATCAACGGATATTAAAAATCGGTTTGCCGAAAGGCAGTTTGCAGGACGCGACTCTGCGATTGTTGGCCAAAGCAGGGTTCCATTTTTCCACCAGCCAGCGTTCCTATTTTCCTTCCATCGATGATGACGAGATCCAGGCGATTTTGATCCGCGCGCAGGAAATTGCTCGTTATGTACAAGACGGCATTTTTGATATCGGTTTGACCGGCCGCGACTGGATACTGGAGACGCGAGCCGATGTGGTGGAGATCTGTGAGCTTACTTATGCAAAATCGACGATGCGCCCTGTCCGCTGGGTTTTTGCAGTGCCGGACTCTTCCCCTGTTCAATCGATTGCCGACCTTCAAGATAAACGCATCGCCACCGAACTGGTCAATTTGACGAATGATTATTTGCAGAAACACGGCATCAAGGCTGAAGTCGAGTTTTCGTGGGGAGCGACCGAAGTGAAGGCACCGACGCTCGTGGATGCGATCGTCGATGTAACCGAAACCGGCAGTTCGCTGCGCGCCAACAATTTGCGCATCATCGAGACTTTGCTCGAATCACAAACGCTGTTGATCGCCAATGCATCGAGTCTGAAGATTGACAGCAAAAGGCAAAAAATCGAAAATCTCAAAATGCTTCTGCAAGGGGCGATTATGGCTGAGGGGAAAGTTGGTTTGAAAATGAACGTTCCCCGTGAACGCCTCGATGACGTGATCGGTCAGCTGCCATCGATGAAAAGGCCGACCATTTCGCCTCTTTATGGCAATGACTGGGCGGCGGTGGAGACCATCATCGACGAAAAGATCGTCCGCACCTTGATTCCAGCCCTCAAACGCGCCGGCGCTGAAGATATTATTGAATACCCGCTCAATAAAGTGATCTATTGAGCATCAAACGCTCATCCGGCAGGTCCCGCATTTATCGGTGGAGGAGCAGCATGCAGATTTTTCGCCCAGAACAGATTGATACTTTTATCCAGACTTTCGAGTCGCGGCGCAAGTCTGATGAACAGAATATTATCGTCTCTGTGCGCGAGATTGTTACGGCGGTACGCACACGCGGCGATGCGGCGCTGGCGGAATTCGCCAGGCGATATGACGGGTGTGATATTCGCAACCACGGATTTTATGTCAGCGAAGCGGAACTGGAGGATGCCTATCACGCCCTCGATCCGGATTTACGGCAAATTCTTCACGAAGCGCAGGAAAACATCGCCAAATTTCATGCCAAGGCCTTGCCGCAATCCTGGCTCACCTGGGAAGCTGATCAAGTGGTATTGGGACAAAAAGTCTCAGCGCTGCAGCGGGTCGGCGTCTATGTCCCGGGCGGCCGCGCTGCTTATCCTTCATCGCTGTTGATGGGCGTCATACCGGCTCAGGTGGCGGGTGTCGAGGAAATCATCATCAGCACTCCAGCCAATCGCGACGGCCAGGTCAATCCAACCATCCTGGCGGCGGCGCATCTGCTCGGAATCCACCGGGTTTTGCGGGTCGGCGGCGCTCAGGCGATCGCCGCCATGGCTTATGGCACCGAGACCGTACCACGTGTGGATAAGATTGTCGGGCCGGGAAACGCCTACGTTGCCACAGCAAAAAAGATGGTTTTTGGGGATGTCGGCATCGATATGGTCGCAGGTCCCAGCGAAGTGGTAATTATAGGCGACCACCAAGCCAATCCCGACTATGTGGCTGCGGATCTGCTCGCGCAGGCCGAGCATGATCCTTTGTCTTCCGCCATTTTGTTGACACCATCAGCCGATCTTGCGACTGCTGTTGCCGCTGCGGTTGAGGCTCAGTTGGATACTCTGGAACGCCGGGAAATCATCCTCGAATCGCTGACCAACTATGGCGCGATATTGCAAACCGAGGACCTGCAGTCGTGCATCGAGATCTGCAATCGACTGGCACCTGAACACCTTGGATTGCACATACAGGATGCCTGGAGTTTGCTCGGCGCAATCCAGACTGCGGGTGCGATCTTTATCGGTTCCTATTCCCCCGAAGCGGTCGGCGATTATTGGGCCGGGCCCAATCATGTGCTGCCGACCAACGGCGCGGGACGCTTTTTGTCGCCACTGCGAACCGAGGATTTTCTTAAAACGAGCAGCATTGTGGCCTATTCACCCGGCGCCATGCAAAGAAACGGCAATAAAATCATTCGATTCGCTCAAGCAGAGGGGTTGACTGCGCATGCTCATTCCATTCGCGTCCGCATAGACTCCCATCCCGATCGGAGTTGACCATGGATCTGTCGCGATACGTCAAAGGATCTATTCAACAAATGACCGGCTATCCTGCCCCGCCACTGGAAAAAGTCGCTGCTAAACTCAACCAGAATGAAAATCCTTTCGATCTTCCGGTTGATATCAAGCGGGAATTGGCCGAAAAATTGCTGAATGTGCCCTGGAATCGATATCCCAAAGCGGAACCTTCTGAACTGCGGCACAAGCTCAGCCGATGGATAGCCGTGCCGGCCGAATCGATTTTGTTGGGCAATGGCTCGAATCAGCTCTATCAAACCTTGGTCAGCACGGTTCTGCGGGGCGACGATAAACTGGTCTATTGCCCGCCGACCTTCTCTCTGTATGAAATTTTTGGCCGCATCTATGAGACCAAACTCATACCCGTTCCTCTCGATGAACGGTTCGATTTCCCTCTCAAGGATCTTCTCGAGACGTGCCGCCGAGAAAAGCCTGCTTTGACAGTGCTTTGTTCGCCCAATAACCCCACCGGCAGCGAGGTCGAACTCGATTTTGTCCGCCGATTGTGCCGCGAATCCGCTGGATTGGTCTTTTGGGACGAAGCTTATGCCGAGTTCAGCCGACAAAATGCACTAACCCTATTGTCGGAATGCGAAAATCTCATCATCTCAAGAACTTTTTCAAAGGCGTGCAGCATGGCAGGCCTACGCCTCGGCTATCTCATCGGCCATCCGCAACTGATCGCCGAGATCAGGAAAGTCAATCTGCCTTTCAGCATCAACAGTTTAACCGAAACGGTTGCTTTGGCTCTTTTGGATCATCAACCCTGGATCGAACAAAACGTGCGGTATTTGGTGCGGGAGCGCGACTGGATGTATGGCCAGCTGAGCATGATCGAGAAGATCAAAGTCTATCCTTCACAGGCAAACTTTTTTCTGATCCATGTACCTGATGCGTTGTCGGTTATCGCCCATTTGCGTGAACAGGGTATAGCGGTCCGCAATATTGGCGGCAGCGATCTGCGGCTGCACGATCATTTCCGCGTATCAGTCAGCCTGCATGAAGAAAATCAGCTCTTTATTCGAGCTTTGACAAATTGGGTAAAAAAATGAAACGCATGGGCAGAATTGAACGAAAAACAAGCGAAACCGACATCCAGGTTGAGTTGTTGCTCGACGGTCAGGGCAAATCGGCGGTCAAGACCGGGATCGGCTTTTTCGATCATTTGCTGACGGCGTTGAGCAAGCATGCGCGCTTTGATCTGCAGTTGCAGGCGAAAGGCGATCTCAATGTGGACGCGCACCATACAGTCGAGGACGTCGGCATCGCCTTGGGTCAAGCCCTGGATGCCGCCCTGGGCGATCGCAGGGGTATTCAGCGGTTCGGCACCGGTTACTGTCCACTGGATGAGGCGCTTGCTCGCGCGGTTGTCGATATCAGCGGACGCAATTACCTGGCCTATCGAGCGCCTATTGCCGACGGCCTGGTGGGCATGTTTCCCGTTGAATTAATGGAAGAATTTTTACGGGCCTTGTCCAGCAATGCCAAAATCACCCTGCACATCGATTTGCTCTTTGGCAGCAATCGCCACCATTGTCTGGAGGCTGTTGCCAAATCTCTGGCGGTTGCGCTCAGGCAAGCGGTCCAATTGTCCGGAGAAACCGATATTCCCTCCACCAAAGGGACCCTGCGATGATCGCGGTTGTCGATTACGGCGCCGGCAATTTGTTCAGTGTGCAAAAGGCACTGGAATACATCGGCGCTCAGCCGTTGGTCACCCATGATCCGGCAACACTCAAACGATCCGATAAAGTGATCCTCCCCGGTGTTGGATCTTTTGGCCAGGCCATGCGCGCACTGCAAGAGTGTCACCTTGTCGAGGTGTTGTGCGGCGCAATCGCAGCCGGCAAGCCCTTTCTCGGCATCTGTTTGGGCATGCAGATGCTTTTCGCCAGCAGCGACGAATCGCCGTCGGTACCCGGGCTGGCGGTGCTTCCGGGTCGGGTCAGACGCTTCGGCCATGACCTTAAAGTCCCGCACTTGGGATGGAATCAGGTCGAGCAGTCCACAGAGTCTGTTTTATGGCGCCAGGTCCCGGACGGCAGTTATTTCTATTTTGCCCATTCCTATTTCGTCGAAGCACTCGATTATTCACTCGTCAACGGACGAACTGATTATAACGGTTATTTCCCTTCCGCCGTTCAACAGGGAAATGTTTTTGGGATTCAGTTTCATCCAGAGAAATCACAACAGAGGGGGCTGCAGCTCCTGGCTAATTTTGTTGCATTGTGATGTGATCTCGGATTTGATCGATTTGCGGGCAAAGGAAAACGATCGTCATTGCTTTGTGCACAGGTCTTCAGGGTTTGGCGAAAATTGCTCGAGCGATTTGGCAGCGCAATAAATCACTCAAAACTTCCAGGAGAATCAGGGCTTCATGCTGATCATACCGGCAATCGATCTTATCGACGGTCAATGTGTCCGGCTGGCACAAGGAAAACGACAGGATCGTCGGGTTTACAGCGACAATCCTGTCGATGTGGCCAAACAATGGGAAGATGCAGGCGCACGCCTGTTGCACCTGGTTAACCTTGACGGCGCTTTCGGACAGGCAAACACCAATGCCGAACAAATTCTGCGCATCCGGCAGAGCGTGGATATGATGCTCGAACTGGGTGGTGGTGTTCGTACCCTGCAGGATGCGGAAGGCTGGCTGCGCCAGGTCGGCATCGAGCGCATCATCTTTGGCACTGCAGCGGTACGTCATCCTGAAACAGTCGGAGAAACGATTCAGACATTCGGTTCAGAACGCGTTGTGGTCGGAATCGATGCGCGGGGCGAGCAAGTCACGGTGCAAGGTTGGGAGGAAGATACCGACGTTCAGATGCTCGATCTGGCCGCCGCGATGAAGCAGCTGGGCGTGGAACGATTGATCTATACCGATGTCAGCCGCGACGGTATGTTGTCCGGTCCGAATGTCGCTGCCACCCACCGCCTGGCAGAGAAATCCGGACTTAAAGTGATTGCTTCCGGCGGTTTTGCTTCGCGCGATCACTTTGTTGACTTGTGTGGCCACCAAAGCTGCAACATCGAAGGGGCAATTGTCGGCAAGGCTTTGTATGAGGGGCTTTTGGATTTGCGGGAATTGATTGCCGCTTTTCAAAATGGCTATTAATAGAAGGTCGCGATCACTGGTGTCCCATCTGACGATGGGACACCAGTGGGTCGCGATAAACGTCTATTTTCACAGCGGAGACCTGGATGTTGGCGAAACGGATCATCCCTTGTCTGGATGTCAAAGATGGTCGGGTGGTCAAAGGTATTAATTTTTTGAACTTGGTTGATGCAGGTGATCCGGTCGAGCAAGCCATCTTTTATGACCAACAGGGCGCGGATGAATTGGTCTATCTTGATATAACCGCTTCGGCAGAGAAACGGGATATCATGATCGATGTGGTGCGCCGGACTGCCGAACGAGTCTTCATGCCGATGACGGTTGGCGGCGGCGTGCGCCATGCCGGCGATGCGCAGAAATTATTGAGCAGCGGCGCGGACAAGATTGCGGTGAATACCGCCGCTGTGCTGCATCCAGAAGTGATCACAGAATGCGCAGATCGATTCGGCAGTCAGGCTGTGGTGGTTGCCATAGACGCCAAGCAGGTCAGCGAAGGACAATGGAACGTCTATATCTATGGCGGGCGTGAGGATACCCATTTGGATGCGCTCGAATGGGCGCAGAAGGCCGCCGAACTCGGCGCCGGTGAACTGTTGCTTACCAGCATGGATCGCGACGGAACGCGCGAGGGCTATGATTTGTTGCTGACTCGCACAATCTCGGATGCAGTAAAAATACCGGTTATCGCCTCTGGAGGGTGCGGGGATCTGGCACATCTTCACGAAGCGTTTGCCATCGGCCATGCAGATGCGGCGCTGGCTGCCTCGATATTTCATTACCGTGAGAATTCGATCACGGAGGTTAAAAAGTATTTGGCGAGGAGAGGAATAGATGTCCGAAATTGAGAAAATCGACCAGACGTCCTGGCGTGAGAAATTCGTTTTCGATGATAAAGGCCTGATCCCGGCAATTATTCAGGACTATCAGGATTATGCAGTGTTGATGCTCGGCTATATGAACCGCGAAAGTATGACAAAAACGCTGGAAACCGGTTTGGTCACTTTCTGGAGCCGGTCGCGTAAAAAACTGTGGACCAAAGGAGAAACCAGCGGCAATTTTTTGCTGGTCAAGGAAATCCTGTATGATTGCGATGCCGATGCGTTACTGATCAAGGCTGAGGCTAAGGGTCCTACCTGTCATACCGGCGAGCGTTCTTGTTTCTACCGCCAACTCAGACCCGGCGAATCATCACAAAAAAACAGCCTGGAAAAATAAACTATGGGACCACTCGAGCGAATCTGCAAGTGTCGATTGTTGCATGCGTGGCTGATTTGCTTTTTTATTCCTTTGCTTGCTGCCCAGCAATCCGCTAATGCGCAGATGGTGTTGCACGAAAACACATTCCAACGCTTGCTCTATCCTGGCGCAAAGATTGATTCGAGCCGTGCACTTTTACTTCATGACCAATACAAAGACCATTTCCCGGAGGCAAAGAGCATTTTTACGGCCAGTTGTCTGACGGCGGATAATCTACACAATGTGCTGTTTCATTATATGAATTTGAATTTGCCGCGTTTTCTGCGAACCGTTTCAGGTTATAGGTCGATAATCGATGAAAACGCCTTTAAACCGCGGTCAAGAGTGGAAATCACCTCGATTGAACTGCCCTTTGTCCGCCCAGACTACTGGCCTACCCAAATTGACATTGTGTTGGTCTGTTTGCCAATCGCCAAGGATTCGACTTATCTCAACCGTACTGCACTCACTCTCAAAGAAAAAATTGGTTCTGTTCTTGTATATGCCGGTGAAATGCGCGAAGATATCGCTGAGGATGAGATGGAACGGATTGGCTCTGACGGCGAAATTTTTGTTATTGCGACCCGCGATCGTTTCACGCAGGTGGTTGAGTTTTTTACTGAACGTCTGGGCAAAATTTGGGTCATACCTTCGGTTAACGGTGGAGTGTTGTTGCACGATTTTGAGGTCGACGCAACCAAACAAGCAGGATTTGATTCTGAAGAACGTGAGCTCTATATCCGCGCTGAGGAAAATCCCATTGTTTTTGATAGCGCCGGCAATTCGACTCGTCTCATGGGAATGACCTTTATCCGCTACCTGATCTGGGACAACAGCAAAAAGAAGAACCGCTGAAAAAATCATTATAGCACAGGCTCAGACAACCAGAGCACCAAACTGTTGGCTTTGTCGACTCTGCAGCGCGGATTTTGTCGTTGGGCAAACAATTCACTTGCGATTTCTCTGCGGTTTCAATATGTTTAGGCGGCTGTAACCAGTTCAATTGCCTTTGCCTTGTCTTGAAAGCTTTGCCTGTTCGATCACAGTCTCTGGGGGCGTTATCGCTGCTAAACCAAAAGCGCGGTGATGGTCAGCGTAGTTAATCCAATTGCTTTTAGTGGTTTGGACATGCGGGGTGACTGCAGGGAGAAAACTTTGGAACCGATTAAAGTCATCTACAATCCTGCCGCCGCACCGGATCGCTCGGCAGCGCGGCGGAAAGAGATTTTGTTTTATCTAGACAAAACAAAAATTCCCTACGATTGGTCGGAAACCCTCTATCACCAACATGCCGAACTGTTGGCCGCCGAGGCTGTTGCTGCTGGATTTCGGCGCATCGCTGTGGCTGGCGGAGACGGCACAGTCAATCAGGTAATCAATGGATTCATGCAAAACGCTGCTGATCCGGAATTGGTCATTCTACCGGTCGGTACCTGCAACGATTTTATTCGTTCCATACCCCTGCCGGCTGATCTTAAATTGGCCTCTGCTGCGCTGACGAGTTCGAATGTTAAGCGCTTCGATGTCGCCTGTATCGGAGAGCGCTATTTCATCAACGCTGCTGGAATTGGTTTTGATGTGGACGTCATCTTAAGTCTGCAAAAATCGGGGAAACGACAATTCATCAATTACCTCATCACTGTTTTTCAAAATTTATTCGGGTTTACGGCTGTGCATCTGGTGATCGAAAATCAGGGCACATCAACCGAGCGGGATGTTATTCTCTTTGTGGCTGCCAACGGCAAACAATTCGGCGGTGGTTTTCGCATTGCGCCAAAAGCTGATATAAGCGATGGTCAACTGAATTTTATGCTCTTTCGCGATATGCCGGGTTGGAAAAGGGCCAGGGCACTGCTCTTTTTTGCCATCGGCCAACACCATCGTTTACCGGAAAGCGAAGTGTTTACTGCGGATTCGCTCAGCATCAAAAGCAATTGTTCATTGCAGCTGCAGCTCGAAGGAGAGCTTTATCGCTGGACAGACGGCGAATTGCGTATCTCGGTTCTGCCGAAGCGAGTCGCCATTGTTCTACCAGAAAATGTGTAACTTTGAATGAGGGGTAATTATGTTACAAACCATTGCTGACTCGACACAGACCGCAGCGGCCAATACGGCGATTGACTATATTTACTGGCCGCATATTCACCCGACCATTTCCATTGTCGCCTTGGTGGTGGGGATTCTCATTATGTTTATTGCCTATATTGCCGGCGGCAGATACAATAGCTCGAAAATTATCTTCAGTGTTACTTGTGCCTTTCTTATCGGCATTTTGACGGTGCCGTTATTTATTCGACTGGCAAATGTGCTCAGTGTATCACAAAAAGTCGGTCAAGCGGGTATTCTTTTGCTGATTATTCTCTTTGTCGCGATGGTCTCCACGCATGCCTATGAAGTGGTAACGGTCTCTGCACGCGAAGCCAGACCGCCTGATTGAACTCATCATCTGCACATCGAACGGTTGCATCGCCACCACAGCGGGACCCACTTTTTCCGGTTTGTTTCTGATCTGGTTGTTTTCTTGTGGTAAAATGCCTTCCAGATTCGGTGTTAACCGAGTCAAAAAGCATTCAATCAATTAATCCTTATGCGGTTGCACAAATGGCAGTTTTCACCCTCTGTGTATTGCTATCAGATTGATTTTCTGTGAGACCCGGTGGTGCTTCGCATCGAATCCGAGTCTTGGTCTTTACGGTTCTGTGAAAAGGACAACCATCACGATTTGTGCAGGATTCTCGGATTGATGTTTTATAAGATTTGGTGCTTCAAACCGAACGTGCGGATAGCAATAATCGTTAAATTTGTGCTTGCATAAATCAAACAAATTGCTTAAAATAATCAGTTTATTCGGAAATATTGCAGAAGCACCTCTGCCGGGAAAATCGAACTCTAGCTGACGGGTCTGATATGCTAAAACCCAGAAAAAGAATCACCAAAAAGGAACTAAAAGAAGACAAGTTGTTGACTTCTTATGTCAAAGCCAATCGCTGGCTTGGGCAACATCGCAAATACCTGACTATCGGTTTGGCGCTTTTATTGATCGTTGGGCTCGCAGCGATCTTTAGCTCTCGGGCTCAAAAAGCAGCGGAACAAAACGCCAGCGAGATTTTTTTGCGCGCAACGAGTGAGTTCCAGCAAGGCGATTTCCATGCAGCCGCGCAAAAGTTTGAAAATGTGATCGATGAATACGGCGGTACTTCCTATGGGATCTTGAGTCAGCTCTACCTGGCCAATTGTTACGTCAAAAATGGTCGAACTGACGACGCCTTTGATCTCTTTTCTGCTTTTCTGCGCAAGTACAAGGGCGATGTAAATTTGCAGGCTGCTGCCATGGCCAGCAAAGCCGCCATCCTCGAGGAGAAAAGCAATTTTGCCGAGGCAGCCGAGCTCTATGAAAAAATCAGCAAAGACTATCCGACTTGTCTGATGTGCCCGAATTATCTGATCAGTGCAGCACAAAATTTTGCCAAGATTGATAAAAAAGACAAGGCCCAACAGCTTTTTGATCGCGTCGTCAAAGAGTTTCCAGAGTCGCAGGAAAAAAACGACGCTATTTTGTTGAAAAAAATGCTGGGTTCTTGAAAGCCAGTATGTTTATTCAGAGCCTACACGGATATGCCATGTAAACGGATGACCATTGCCTGAATCCGCTTGAATCGAGTGCAAATTTATTAGCCGGCAATACGATTGCGGATTCGGGAAAGCCCTTTTCTGGCGACTGATGCAAGTAATGAAATGACTTGCTTTTTGGTTTATAAATCAGTAAATTCGATGGCAAGTGGGCTCAACGGCCCACTTTTTTGTTATATAAACGGTATCGGCGATGATCGACAAGGTTGAATTGGAAAAAGTGATTCAAGGGGTTTTGGCTCCTTTGGCAATCGAAGTGGTGGGCATCACGATCGGCTGCCACGGGAAAAGCACCCAGCTTTGTGTCTATATCGATGAGCCGGGCGGTATTTCCATCGATCGCTGTTCACAAGCCAGCCGGCAGATCGCCGATGCTCTGAATCGGCTCGATTTGATTCCTTCGCATTATGATTTGCAGGTCTCTTCGCCCGGCACCGATTGGCCTTTGCGGGAGGCGCGCGATTATCGGCGTCACCTTAACCGGAAAGTCAAACTGGACTATTCGCGTGTCGATGAAGAGAAACCGCAGAGTGTTGTCGGACGGATCATTGAGGTCGACGACCAGTTGCTCACCCTCGATGTTGAGGGTCAGGTGAATAATTTTGAATTGGCCAAAATTGTAAAAGCAAAAATCGTGGTGGAATTCAAATAACTATGAATGGGTTCTTGCGATGAAAAGCGAGATTGTTGAAGCTTTCAGCCAGTTGGCGCGGGAAAAAAACATCGACAAAGAGGTACTGTCGCAAATCTTGCAGGAAATCTTTTTGACGATGATCAGAAAAAAGTTTGGGCAGGCGGAAAATTTTGACATTTTTGTCAATATGGAAAAAGGCGAGATCGAAATCTATCAATACAAAACCATCGTCGAAGAGGTAGAGGATCCTGTGACGCAAATCCCGGTCGATGTGGCGCGCGCACTCGAGCCTGATCTCGAACTCGGAGATGAGTTTATGGAGATCGTCAATCCCTCGACTTTCGGCCGCCGGCTTATCATTTCCGCCAAACAAAACCTCAACCAAAAGATCAAAGAGATTGAAAAAGAACTGATCTTCAATGAATTCAACAACCGCATCGGCGAGATCATCAGCGGCGACATCCGTCAGATTAATCGCGATGAAATCTATTTGAATGTCGACAAGACCGAGGTCGTCTTGCCCAAGAACGAGCAGATCCCGACTGAACGGTACCATCGCGGGGACCATGTCCGGGCGGTTATCAAGGAGGTCGTCAAGAGCGCAAGAGGCCCAGAGATCATTGTTTCGCGCAGTTCGCCACTCTTTCTTGTTCGTCTTTTCGAACTGGAAGTTCCTGAGATCTCTGATGGTATTATCGAAATCAAACGCATCGCACGCGAGGCTGGTGAGCGCTCCAAGATTGCGGTCTATTCCAACGACAAGCGCATCGACGCGGTCGGCGCTTGTGTGGGTATGAAAGGGATGCGGATCCAGGCAATCGTCAAAGAGCTCAACAATGAAAAAATCGATATCATCAACTGGAGCAGTGAACCGGAGATCTTTATTACCCGTGCTCTGAGCCCGGCAAAACCGCTGCGCATCGCCATCGATGAAGAAGCGCACAAAGTGATCGCCGTGATCGACGATGAGCAGATCTCTTTGGCCATCGGCAAAGGCGGGCAAAACCGCCGCTTAGCGGCAAAATTGACCGATTACGATATTCAGACGGTTCGTGAAGACGAATACGACGAGATGATGCGCCATGAGCGAGATGAGGAGATGTCGATTTCCGATATCGAGGCTCTCTCCGACAAGCTTAAAAGTACTCTGGTCAAAGGCGGTTTCGAAACCGTTCAGGATATCGCCGAAGCGAATATCAAATCGCTGATGGCGTTGCCGAATATCGGTGAAAAGACAGCGATTAAAATCAAAGAGACGGTTCAATCTTTTTTAACGCGGGAGGAGTAGCGCCCGGCTAGCTTGAGCGCTCTGTCGGCTGCGGCTGCAGGATGACATCAGCAGCGATGAAGGCGAAACAGGGAAGGCAACAAATTGTTGTTTCTTGGTTTTGTGGCGCTAAATATTCTGCAAAACCACTTAAAGGAAATAACCATTGGGAGAGATGGTTTGGCTGTTAAGAAACGAGTCTTTCAAGTCGCACGCGAATTCAACATTTCGAATGAGGCGCTGATCGAGTTTCTGCACAAACTCAATTACGATATCCGCAACCACATGAGTCTTTTGTCTGATGAGGCTTATGACCAGGTGGTGGAAAAGTATGGAGTTGTTCCTGAACTTCACAAGGACGAGGAGCAGGAATTTCGCAAGCGATTGCGCGACAAACGCGTCATCGAGGAGGAGAAAAAGCGCGAGGTCGAGGCGGGAATTGAACGCCGACGGCAGGCTGCGGACGAGTTGGCAAAAGAGCGCCCAATTATCAGAAAGCAGCGCATCGAAAAGGAAAAAGCTGATCAACAACGCGCGCGCGAGCTTGAAGAGCAAAAACATGCAGCCGCCGAACCACCTGTTGAAGAGGAGAAAGAAGCACCGCGGCGAGTCAAGAAGAAGCTCAAAGTGATCGAGATTCCGCCGGAAGAAAAAGGCAAACGTCCACGCGAAGTGGCTAAACCTCATTCGGAACTTGAGACGGCACAAGCACCAGTGCGAGTTGAGAAAGAGCCTGTTGCAGCCGCAGGTGCACCGCCGAAGAAAGACGCCGAGATCTCAACCGATAAAAAAAGACGCCGCCGCAAAAAACGCAAAAAACACGGAACCGAAGAAGAGCCGGTGGAAGGACGTGTCGAGCAAAAAGAAAAGCATCCTGAACGCAAACGCAAAGCTCGGCGGAAACGGCCTGTTTTCAACGAACAAGAGATTCAAGACACCATCCGCCAGACCTTGGCTGAAATGGATGATTCTCGCAGCAAGCATCGCAAACGCCATGCTTCTGCGGATGAAGTCGAAGAAGTTGAAGAGACCTCGGTCATTCGGGTCAGCGAATTCATGTCGCTGTCCGAGTTGGCCAACCTGATGGAGGTCGAACCAACTGAACTGATCCGCAAATGTATGGATCTTGGGATGATGGTGACCATCAACCAACGGCTTGATATGGATACCATAACTCTCCTGGCTTCCGAATATGAATATGAAATCGAAGCCTTGGAGGATTTCGCTCAAGATATACTTGAAGAAATGCATGAAGAGGATAGCGATGCGGACCTGTATCCGCGTCCGCCGGTGGTGACGATTATGGGCCATGTGGATCACGGCAAAACCTCGCTCCTCGACTATATCCGCAAGAGCAATATTATCGCCGGGGAAGCTGGCGGGATCACCCAGCATATCGGTGCTTATGAAGTCACTGTCCAGGATAGCAAGAGCATCACTTTTTTGGATACTCCTGGCCATGAGGCTTTTACAGCGATGCGCGCTCGCGGCGCCCAGGTAACGGATATCGTTGTCCTGGTGGTTGCGGCAGATGACAATGTGATGCCGCAGACGATCGAAGCGATCAGCCATGCAAAAGCCGCATCTGTGCCGATCATCGTTGCCATCAACAAGATCGATAAACCCGGTGCCAACCCCGACATGATACGCCAACAACTGGCCACCGAAGGTGTGCTGATTGAACAGTGGGGCGGCAAGTATCAGTCGGTAGAGATCTCGGCGAAAACCGGGCAAAATGTCGACCGCTTGTTGGAATCGATTTTATTGGAAGCTGAGCTGCTCGACTGCAAAGCCAATCCAAATCGGCTGGCGCGCGGGGTGATCATCGAGAGCAAGCTCGACCGCGGCAAGGGACCGGTGGCGACGGTGCTGGTGCAAAACGGTTCGCTCAAGGTCGGCGATCCTTTTATCGCGGGTTCCAATTTCGGCAAAGTCCGCTCCATGTTTGACGAACGAATCCGACGGATTAAGAGCGCGGGACCGTCATCTCCGGTTCAGGTTTTGGGTTTCGATAGCCTGCCGCAAGCTGGGGATTCTTTCATTGTTCTCGAATCAGAACGGGACACCCGTGATATTTCCGCCAAACGACAGCAGCTGCAGCGCGAACACGAGCATTGGCGCAATCGACCGCGCACCCTCGATGAGTTTTCGCGTCAGATCCAAAAGGGACAGGTCCAACAGTTGTCTTTGGTGGTCAAAGCGGATGTGGATGGATCCATCCAGGCTATTGTCGATTCGCTGATGAAACTCTCTACCGGGGAAGTGGCTGTCGATGTCATCCATAAGGGAGTTGGAGCGATCTCCGAGTCGGATGTGTTGTTGGCAGCGGCATCGGAGGCGATCATTCTCGGCTTCAACGTTCGCCCGACATCCAAGGCGCGCGAGTTGGCTGCCAAGGAAAGCGTTGACATCCGCCAATATGAGATTATTTACGACATTCTCAGCGATATCAAGCTGGCGTTGGAAGGCTTTTTATCACCCGAAATCACCGAAGAATTGTTCGGCACCGCAGAAGTGCGCCAGGTTTTCAAGATACCCAAAATCGGTGCTGTGGCAGGTTGCTATGTACAATCGGGCAAGCTCAATCGAAACACCAAAATCAAACTTTATCGCGACGATCGACTGATCTATGAAGGAAAGTTGGCCTCTCTGAAACGCTTCAAGGACGATGTGAAAGAAGTGGCCACCGGTTTTGAGTGCGGTTTGGGATTTGATCGGTTCGATGATGTCAAAATCGGCGATGTCATCGAAGCCTATCGAATTGTGGAAACCAAACGCACTCTGGAACAATCCAAGCAATAAAAGTGTGCGCTATGCCATTCCTGGTTGGATTGCTGCAAATCGAATTGTTTATACCCGCGAGCCAGTCGCTTAAGGAGAAGCGGTTTGTCCTTTCCAGTTTAAAAAGCCGACTGAGCAACAAATTCAATATTTCAGTTGCGGAAGTCGATCACAACGACAAATGGCAGCGCGCAACCTTGGGAATCGCTTTGGTTGGCAACGAAAGGCGTTTTCTCGATCAGAGTGTTGCGCAGATCATGAAATTGATCTACGATGAGGTCGACGTTCAAGTTTTACAGCAGCAGTTCGAAGTGATCTGATCTAGATTGCATTTTCGTCGACAGGATAGATCAGTGCTGTCCCGTTGTCAACAAGGACAGCAGTGAGGATAGATGATGAATCATTATCAACGCGCAGATCGCGTTGCGGCTTTGTTGCAGCAAGAGGTCAGCCGATATTTGCTGCAGGAATCGGGTGTTCTGCTTTTTCAACGCATGACCATCACCAGCACCAAGATGAGCAGCGATCTGAAATATGCAACTCTTTTTTACAGCGTCTTGGGCGATCAATCGATTAAAGCGGAGGTCGGCCAGGCGATTGCAGACAAGCTGAAGAACATCCGCCGCCATATTGCTTCGGCGCTCAATCTTCGCTATGTGCCGGAGATTCGCTTCGAATTTGACGATTCGATCGAATATGCCGCCCACATCGAGTCGCTGTTGCAAAAAATTAAAAAGTGATATGGCACCGATCGCTGGGCAGGAAAATGAAAGTACGCCGGAAGCCACACCGGATCTGGTTCTCAATATCCGCAAGCCGATCGGCTGGTCATCCTTTGATGTTGTTCGATATACAAAGCGGATCTGGCCGCGTTGCAAGGTTGGTCACGCGGGAACACTTGATCCCTTTGCCGAAGGCGTTTTGCTGGTCTGTGTTGGCAAAGCGACGAAGCGAGTCGCCGAACTCGTGCAAGGAGTAAAGGGCTATCGCGCGGAGATCCGCATGGGTTTGACCACAGATACCCTGGATCTAAGCGGTCAAACGATCGAGAGGCGCTCCGTTCCCAGACTGACCCGTGATCAAGTTGAAACGACGCTGCGTTCTTTTCTCGGCAAACAGATGCAGAAACCGCCCGATTTTTCTGCACTGCAAATCGACGGCAAACGCGCCTATCATCTGGCCCGTTCAGGCAAAACCATCGAACTCGTTTCGAGGGCGATCGAGATTTATTGCCTCGCTCTTGTCGATTTATCGACTGATCGGCTGATCATCGAGGTGGAGTGCTCAAAAGGCACCTATATCCGCGCTTTGGCGCGCGATATCGCAGTTTCTCTGGATACAGTCGGTTATGTACAAAATTTGTTGCGAACACGCGTCGGTGACTATTTTTTGCGTGATGCGTGCGAGATTGCCGAATTGAAACAAAGTTCAGCCAATTGCGGGAAAAGACCATAATCGATGCAAGTGAATTGGGATGTCGATGACTTTCAACCATCAAAGGCCACAGTGATCACACTGGGCACTTTTGATGGGGTCCATCAAGGCCATGGCAGGATAATCGAAAAGCTCAACCAGGCTGCGCAAGAACGCGATGCGCTTTCGGTCTTGATGACCTTTGAGCCGCACCCGCAGATGGTCCTCGCCAGCCAACGACAGCCTTCTGTTCAGCTGTTGACGTGCATCGAAGAAAAGATCCGATTGTTGCAGGATCGCAATTTGCATCACCTGGTGGTGGCCCAATTTACTTCTCAATTCGCTGCCATTGAACCAGAGGATTTTGTGACAAACATACTTTGTCGCAAGATGCGCATGCAACACATTGTGATCGGCCACGACCATGCATTTGGCAAAAAAAGGCGTGGGAATTTGCAACTTTTGCTCGATTTGAGCGTTAAAAATCATTTCACCGTCGAAACGATCGAAGCGGTGCAAAATCAGGGCGACACCATCAGCAGCACACAGATCCGTCAAGCGCTCCATGCCGGCGATCTCGCAAAAGCCAATCGTCTGCTAGGACGCTGTTACTCCTTGAGCGGTCAGGTTATCAAGGGTGATCAGCGCGGGCGGAGTTTGGGATTTCCGACCGCCAATATCCGGCCCTGTTCGCGGCAAAAGCTGATTCCGAGGTCGGGAGTGTATGCTTCCAGATTGGCTGTCAAGGGACAGATTTACAGTTCGGCGACCTATATTGGCACCAAGCCGACTTTTGGCATCAACGAACCGAGCATCGAAGTCCACATTATCGGACAGAATATTGAGCTCTACCAGGAACACGCCGAGCTGCAGTTGTGCCGGTGGATGCGCGAAGATCGTTCGTTTGGCGATAAAAGGAGTTTGATTGAACAGATCGAAACAGATATCAAAAGCATTCAACACATTTTAAACCAATAGTCAAAGCCGGAGGTATTGCATGAGTGTGCAAAAAGAACGCAAAACGGAGATCGTTGATAAATTCGGTGTCAACACTGCCGATACCGGGCGTCCGGAAGTGCAGATCGCTCTTTTGACTGAGCGTATCACCGATCTTCAGCGCCATTTCAAGGAAAATCCGAAAGATTTTCACTCTCGACGGGGATTGTTGAAGCTGGTCGGCAAACGCAAAAGAATGCTCGAGTACTTGAAGAATGAGGATATTGAAAAATATCGTTCGTTGATTCAGGATCTCGGTCTTCGCCGCTAAGCCGCCTGGCAGACAAAATCGCAGCAAGTGGAACTGACAGATGAAAGGAGGAATGTCCGATGATCGACGTTCGACAGGTTACCCGTTATTTTGGCCGGGTAAAAGCTGTTGACCAGGTCACCTTTCAGGTTGAAAAGGGCGAAATCTTGGGATTTCTCGGTCCGAATGCCGCCGGCAAGACGACCACGATGCGCATTTTGACCACTTTTTTGCCCGCAACCAAGGGGACAGCTACTGTCGCAGGGTTTGATGTGCACACACAATCGATGGAGGTTCGCAAACGCATCGGTTATATGCCCGAAAATCCGCCACTCTACCATGAGATGCGCGTGCGCGACTATATCGATTTTGTTGCCGCAATCAAAGGTGTCGATCCACGAGATCGAAAGCGTGCCGTTGCAGAAACCATGGACAAGACCGGGATCGCCCATGTCAGCGATCGAGTCATAAAAACGCTGTCCAAAGGTTACAAGCAAAGAGTCGGAATCGCGCAGGCACTGGTGCACAATCCCGATGTTTTGATTCTCGATGAACCTACTGTGGGGCTCGATCCCAAGCAGATCATCGAGGTTCGCGAGCTGATCAAGAACCTGGCAGGCAATCACACCATCATTCTCAGCACCCATATTCTACCTGAGGTCAGTATGACCTGTCAAAGGGTGATGATCATCGACCACGGCAGGATTGTGGCTGAAGATCGCCCCGAAAACTTGACTCGTGGACTTACCGGCTCCCATCGTATTGGTGTTGTGGTCAAGGGGCCGAAAAAGGAGATCCAGAGCAAGTTGAGCGCTCTAAAAACTGTTTCTCAAGTCATAACCTCTGAAACCGAAAAAGACTCTGACACCCACCATTTTCTGCTCGAAAGTGTAGCAGACGAGGAAATCAGGCCACAGGTTGCCAAAAGTGTAATCGAAAACGGCTGGGAGTTGTACGAAATAAAACCCGAAGACCTGAGTCTGGAAGACGTCTTTTTGCATCTGACCACCAAGGAATAGGGGAGACTGACCATGAGAAACTATTGGACCATTGTCACCCGAGAACTCAAATCCTATTTTTCATCGCCGATCGCCTATGTCGTCATCGGCTTGTTTTTGGCAATATCCGGCGTTTTTTTCTACTTGTTGATTACCAGCTTTGTTCAGTTGTGTATGCGTGCGGATGTCCAGGCACAGATGTATCGCATGGCACCGCCAAAGTTGAACATCAACATGATGGCGATTCGGCCTCTGTTTCACAACATGAGCATGTTTGCGCTCTTTTTTATGCCTTTGATAACCATGCGATTGTACGCCGATGAAAAGCGATCCGGCACCATCGAATTGCTGTTGACATCACCGGTTACCAATCTGCAGCATATCCTCGGCAAGTTCAGCGCCGCGGCGATCCTCTATCTTTTCATGTTGCTGTTTACCTTTGTCTACATGCTTCTCCTGTTCATCTTTGGCAATCCTGAGCTTGGTCCCATTATGACCGGCTATCTCGGTCTCTTTTTGCTCGGGCTCTGCTACATCGCATTTGGGATCTTTTTTTCCACTTTGACTGACAACCAATTGATCGCCGCCATCAGCACCATGGTCTTTATCCTCTTCTTTTATGTGGTCGGCTGGCTTTCGGGGTTGGTTGGGCCTTTTCTCGGTCAATTTGTGGAAAAGTTGAGTGTAATCGAGTATTTCAATGATTTTTCCAAAGGGATCTTTGATACCCAAAATGTGATTTTCTACCTGAGCTTCATTTTTATGGGACTGTTCTTGTCATTCATCTCTATTGAATCTGCCAGATGGAGGGGAAGATGATGTATAAATTTCCACCCATTGCCGGTTTGCTCGGCCTTGCGCTCTTGCTGGCTGGTCTGATGATCTGGTCGATCAATTCGATCATGACTGCAACCGCAATTGTCTTGCTCATTGTTGGTGCCATCCTGGTCATCGCTTATCTGATTGTCAATTTCAAGCAGATCAAGGAAGGCCTCTCGAGCCGTTCAGCCAAATTCGGCAGCAACGCTGCTCTGATGATCATCTTTGTGCTCGGTATTTTGATCGTGCTCAACATCCTGCTGAGCAAAGTGAACTGGCGTGTCGATACCACTGCTGCCAAACAGTTCAGCCTGGCCGATCAAACCCGAAAAGTATTGAAAAACCTTGACCAGCCCATTCAGGTGACAGGTTTTTTCAAAGGCGGAGAGGATTTTCAGCCGCGCAGTCTGTTTATCGAATACAACAACCTCTCGCCGAATTTCAAATGGGAAATCGTCGACCCGGATAAGAATCCCGGCCTGGCAAAAACCATGAACGTCACCAATTATGGCACCATTGTTCTGCAAAGCAAAAGCGCTGAAGAACGATTGACCGCCATCAGCGAAGAAAATTTGACCAATTCGCTGATCAAGGTCAGCCGTGAAACGGCAAAAAGGATCTACTTTACCACCGGCCACGGTGAACGGCCGCTCGAAGCCATGCAAGCCGAAGGACTCTCGGTGCTCAAACAGCGATTGCTCGATGAGAATTATTTGGTGGAACAGGTCAACCTCGCCCAGCTCGAATCAATGCAGGTGCCTGAAGATGCTTCAGTGATGGTTGTCGCTGGCCCAAAAACCGATCTATTGCCCAACGAGAAACAAGCGCTCGACGCCTATTTGCGAAAGGGCGGCGATGTGCTTCTGCTGCTTGACCCTGAATCGCCTGACTCCTGGGTTGATTTTTCTGCAGGTTATGGCATTCGGGTTGGCCATGACGTGGTAGTCGATGCCTCGGGTATAGGACAGCTTTTCGGTGCCGGGCCGATCATGCCATTGGTCTCTGATTACGCGAACCACCCAATTGTCGAAAATTTCAAGGTCATGACCTTTTTCAATCAAGCCCGCTCGATCACCGAGGCCGAAATGGTGCCTTCCGGGATCACGGTAACCGAGATCGCCAGAACCAATCCGCGCAGCTGGGGTGAAACCACGCCTTTGAGCAAGTCGCCGCGATTGGAGGCTGATCCCAAGGTGGACCTGATCGGACCGGTTTCCCTGTTGGCCGTTGCCGAAAAGGAGGCTGATGAACCGACGGTGCTCAAGGAAGACAAATTCGGCTTGGGCCGCCCATCCAGCAAGGCCCGGGTGCTGGTTTTCGGCGACTCGGATTTTGCCAGCGACGGTATGATCAGCATGCAGGGCAATTCGGACCTGATCCTCAATTCGATCAGTTGGCTGGCCGAGGAAGAAGATCTGATCTCGGTTCGCGCCAAAGATCCTGAAGACCGCCGCTTGACCTTGACTCAAAAACAGACACGCCTGATTCTCTATCTCGGTGTCATTTTGTTGCCCATTTTGGTTGTTATTGCCGGTATCGTTGTCTATATCAAACGCAAATAAATGTTCAGATGAGCGTCTGCCTGACCACACATGCGGTTTTTCTCAGGTGGACGCTCGCTGGTTATTCACCTGTCTCCACCGCCATCAGGAATCCGGATCGCAGCTTTAATTGCACCTGCTGTTTGTGCAATTATTCCGTGCTTCTGGTGCGGATGATTTTTTGAGCACAAAGAGGTGAACAGAATTGAGGGCTGTTAGATGAACTACAAGACCACACTCATTCTGGCGCTGGTTCTCGCAATCGGTATCGTGTCTGTTGTTTTTCTCGATAAAAAAGAAAAAAAAGAGACGACCAGCAAAGAGACCAGTCAAAAGATAATCGTTATGACCGAACAAGAAGCTGAGCAAGTGTTTTTGCAGCCCAGCGGGATCCGTATTGTTCGCCAGCCGGACGGCTGGAAAATCGTCGAACCCATCGAGACCAAAGCGGATGAAAACACGGTCCGCACGCTGATCAACACTTTCGATTGGGCCAAGCAAGAAAGAGTTTTTGCCGCCCAACCTTCAGACTATTCGACCTATGGCCTCGATCCTTATAAAGGTATGCTGATCATCACCCACAAGGGAATCAGCGACACGATCTATGTTGGTGATAAAAACGTGACTGGCTCTTTGGTCTATGCCAGGAAGGCCGGATCTCCGGATGTTTTTCTGGCCACGACCTCTCTGCAGAGCAATCTGGAGAAGACTCTGTTCGATTGGCGCAATAAAAATATATTTTCGATTCAATCCACTGATGTCAAAAAATGCGTTTTGAATAACCCCAATGGTAAATTTGTATTGCGGCGAACGGGTTCGGATTGGCTTATTAACGAACCGGTCCAGGCGCTTGCCGAGCGCACCAATGTCGGGCAAATTGTATCGCGTTTGTCGACTGAAAAAGCGCGTGCCTTTGTCGATGAAAATCCTGCTTCCCTGACACCATTTGGGCTGGTACGGCCAAAGGTCCAGGTGGAATTGGTCATCGACGAAAACAAAGATCCGTTGGTGCTGGCGATTGGCAACCCTGTTGACGGCCGCTATTATGCTCGAACCAGCGAAAATCCACCGGTCTTTACGGTCGACAGCTCGCTTGTGCGTCTCATCAGTCCGACCTTGTTTCATTTGCGCGACAAGCGCATGGTGTTTTTCAATCAAAACGAAATTGATAGAATTGAATTCGAACATTCGGGCAAAATCGTGGTGTGCACCAAAGACACCAGCGGCGCCTGGAATGTAGTCGAACCGGAAGCGCGACAGGGAAAAGCCTGGGTGATCCGGGATCTGCTTAAAAATGTGACTGATCTGAAGGTTGTCGAATTTGTCAGCGAATCGTCTCGCTCTCTGCAGCCCTATGGTCTGGCCGTACCGAAATCGCGGACACGTTTCTATATCCACGATGTGCTGGTCTATGAACTGCTGTTGGGCGACATCCGCAACGAATTGATCTATGCCAAACGAGGCGATGAACCACGCGTCGTCATGATTAAAAAAGAGATCTTTAGCAAGCTGACTCCCAAACTCGATGACATCGGTCTGCCTGTGTCGGATCAGCAAGCCAATACACAATAGTGCAATCGCATCTGTTGTGGTTTTGCGATCGGTGCATCAAAAGAGCGGGAAAGAGTTGGCTGACCATTTGGAGGACAAATGATTTATAGAAAAGAGACACCGATAGGCGGTAAACCGTTTATCATCGAAACCGGAAAATTGGCCAAACAGGCGAACGGAGCGGCCTGGGTGCAGCTCGGTGAAACCGTGATTTTGGCCACCGCGGTTTGTGACAAAACAGCCAAAGAGGACATCGACTTTTTCCCGCTCAGCGTGGATTATCGCGAAAAAGCCTATGCAGTTGGCAAAATACCTGGCGGATTTTTCAAACGCGAAGGCAAGCCTTCGGATACCGAAGTGCTCAGCGCGCGGCTGGTCGATCGGCCGATCCGGCCGTTATTTCCCGAGGCTTATAGAAATGAGACGCAGGTCTTCATCTGGGTGCTTTCAGCCGACCGGGAACACGATGCGGATGTACTGGGCATCACCGGCGCATCGATTGCCTTAAATTTGTCGGATATCCCGATCCAGGCGGTCATCGCCGGTGTACGCGTCGGACGAATCAACGGCGAATTCATCGTCAATCCCACCTATGCGCAAAAGATCGAAAGCGATATCGACCTGGTAATGGCTGCGTCGGAAGACTCGGTGCTGATGGTCGAAGGCGCTGCCAGTGAGATTTCTGAAGAAGATATGGTCGCAGCTCTGGAATTCGGGCACGAAGAGATTCGCAAGATCATTGCTGTCGAGAAAGAGATCATCGCGCTTGCCGGCAAGCCTAAAATGACTGTTGTCGAAACCGATTGGAGCGAACTTGACAAACAGGTCAAGAAACTCGCCGGTGATTCCATCGCCAAAGCGTTGGAAGCACATGAAAAGCAAGAACGACAGAACGCCTTGGCTGAGGTGGTCGATGCAGTTTTGCAGCAAATGACCGATGAGAACAGCGAACCTGCACAGATTGCCCGCATCAAGTCGGTCATTCACGACCTTGAGAAAGAGCTGATGCGGGGCAAGGTGCTCAATACCGGTGTCCGGCTCGACGGGCGCAAGGCCGATGAAATCCGTGAAATCACCGTTGAAGTGGGCGTTTTGCCACGCGCTCACGGTTCGGCGCTTTTCACGCGCGGCCAGACTCAGGCTTTGGCTGCCACCACGCTGGGCACCAAAATCGACGAACAGCGCATCGAAGGGCTGGAAGGCGAATTTTGGAAAAGCTATATGCTGCATTACAATTTTCCGCCGTTCGCTACCGGTGAAGTCAAACCGGTTCGGGGTGTGAGCCGGCGGGAGGTTGGACACGGCAACCTTGCCGAACGCGCCATCAAGCCGATGATTCCCTCTGACCAGATTTTTCCCTATACCCTGCGCATCGTTTCCGATGTTTTAGAGTCAAACGGGTCATCCTCCATGGCTACTGTTTGTGCCGGATCTTTGTCGCTTATGGATGCCGGTGTACCGGTTAAGGATGCAGTTGCCGGCATTGCCATGGGTTTGATTAAAGAGGGTGACCGAGTGGTCATTTTGACCGACATCCTCGGCGATGAAGACCATCTGGGTGACATGGATTTCAAAGTGGCCGGGACGCAGAACGGGATCACTGCTTTTCAGATGGATATCAAAATCGCTGGTATTTCCAAGCAAATCATGTCACGCGCGCTGCAACAGGCAAAAGAAGCGCGGCATTATGTGCTTTCCAAGATGAAAGCAGTATTGCCTGAGCCTCGAAAATCGCTGTCCAATTGGGCGCCACGTATCTTGACCATCAAGATTCCGGTCGATTCCATCGGAACGGTTATCGGTCCCGGCGGCAAGACCATTCGCGAGATCATTGAAAAAACCGGCGCAACGATCGATATCGCCGATGACGGCACCGTGACCATCGCTTCGGTCGAGGCTGAAGCGGGTGAAGCGGCAGCGCGCATCGTCCGCGCCATGACCGCTGAGGTGGAAGTCGGTGAGATCTATACCGGCAAGGTCAAGCGTATCCTCAATTTCGGCGCTTTTGTCGAAATCTTGCCGGGCCGCGAAGGATTGCTGCATATTTCGGCTATCGAGAATCGCCGCATCGACCGCGTCGAGGACGTGCTGAAAATTGGCGATGAAGTGACGGTCAAAGTGATCAAGGTCGAAGGCGGCAAAATCGACCTGAGTCGCAAAGTTCTGCTCAACCGTGACAAGCCGGCACAAGACCAAAAAACCACCGAATAAAGGGCGAGAGGCAAAGCCGTTGGCCAGAAGAATCACCACTCAATCGACCATTCTCGACAACGGCTGCCGGGTTGTCTCGGAAACTATGCCGCATGTGCGGTCAATTTCTCTCGGCGTTTGGGTCAACGCTGGCTCTTTAACCGAACAACCGCACAACTGCGGCATTTCCCATTTTCTCGAGCACATGGTTTTTAAAGGAACCACCCATCGCTCGGCGCGCGAAATCGCCCTCAGCCTCGAGCAGGTGGGCGGCAATCTCAATGCTCAGACCGGCAAAGAATCAACCCTCTATACCGCGCACGCTCTGGACCACCACCTGCCATTGGCCATCGATGTGGTCGGCGATTTGCTCCAGAATGCCTCCCTGCTGGAAAATGACATTCAATTGGAAAAACAGGTTGTGCTTGCTGAGCTGTCGCATGCCCACGAAGATCCGGAAGAATTGCTCATCGATCAGCTCTATGCAAACCTTTTTCCGGAACATCCTTTGGGTTATCAGATACTCGGCAGCCGGAAGTCGGTTTCAGCATTTTCCCGTTCGGATTTGTGCGACTACAGGAACCGCTATTACACCTGCGATCAAGCCATCTTTGCCGCAGCCGGTCGACTTGACCATCAATTTTTTGTCGATGAAGTCAGCAAAACTACTGCTGCCTGGAAAAGATCGCCCGAAAAACAAACACATCCGCCACTTCTTGCCAAGGTTGCCCCCAGCCATACGCGCACCGAACCCAGTGCGCAGCAAACCCACATCGCCCTGGGCGCTCACACCGTTTCCATTGGGGATGACCGCCGCTATGCAGCCGCTTTGCTCGACGTCATGATCGGTGGCGGCATGAGCTCTCGTCTTTTTCAAAATATCCGCGAAAAGTATGGCTTTGCCTATACGGTTTACAGCTTTTATGATCCCATGGCTGACGGCGGTGTTTTTGCTCTTTACATGGCTTGTGCTCCTCGTTATGAGGAAAAATCAGTCGAATTGCTTTTTCATGAAATAGGAGAGGTTCGTCAGGGGAATTTCACAGCCGAAGAACTGGCCCAGACCAAGTCACAAATCAAAGGTTCCATCCTGCTGAGTCTCGAAAGCAGCTATCGTCGTATGCGCCGTCTGGGCGAACAAGCATTTTTTGATATGCCGCAACAGTCGGTACAAGAAGTGATTCGGCAAATTGAGCAGATCAAAAAAGAGGATCTGGTCTCGCTGGCGCAGACCTTTTATGACCGTTCGCAATTCAGCGTTAACCTGATCATGCCTAAAAAGCTAAAAAAGAAATAGCCAACAGCTGACCTTTTCTTCTTGAATCGGTTTTCAAGACCATTGAATGGTGCTGGAAACGCGATTGTTTTCGCACTTTTTCGCCATGGCTTCTGTTGATCGAATCGAAATACAGCCGCAAGACGATTACCTTTGGTCCGGGTAGCGCATAAGAAGCGCTTGATGTTCCATCGATCAACCATCGCTTGAGTTTCCTAAGCACAGCGCGGGAGACAGAAAACGGAACCGTTTTCAGCTCCCGTTTAGTTTTTAAGGGTGCTCCCATGTCGATTCTCGTCTGCCACCATATCACACCCAGATGGATTTGGGGTATCAACAGCCTGACACCCGGGCAATTGAGAAATTTTCTCGCTACCGCCGTGGAACAAGGGATACATTTTGTCACTCTAAGCCAATACATCGCCAAGCTGGACGAGCCAGCACAAAAACGGGTTGCGCTCACCTTTGACGATGGCTACAGCGATATTGAAACCATCGCCTTATCCATTTGCCGCGAGTTCGGTGTGGTGGCGACGGTTTTTGTCCTACCGCTCTATGCCGGCAAATACAATTCCTGGGACGTCAATTGGTTTGGGCAAAAGATTCGCCATCTCGATTGGCCGCAGATCGGCAAACTCGTGGATGCGGGATGGGAAATCGGCTCGCACGGTTTGAGTCACCGCGACTTGAGCCGCCTGCCGGAAACGGACTGTGCTGAAGAGCTGCGCGTTTCGCGGCAACTGATCTATGAGAGGTCAGGAAACTGGCCGGCCGCCATCGCCTATCCCTTTGGCAACGTCTCACGGAAAACGGTGCAGTTGGCAACAGATATCGGTTATCGTGCAGGGGTGGTCTCGAGCAACAAGTTTGACGGCTTTTTTTCAAAAATGACGTTGTCGCGCATCGGCGTCTATCGTTTCGATACCCGACGGCTTTTTGTGCAAAAATGTCTTGGAAAAAATAAACAAATTGTTCATTATTTACAGAGAGGCATCGACTTTTGTTCGAATGGCACCGTTGTGGTCAAACAACTCATTCCGACCCAGTGGGATCGGATCAGAGCATCTCGTGAATAGCAGGCAACCGCTCTGGCGTCGATAAAGAGTGAGCGGCAACAAAACTAGCGTAAAGTATTGCATTAAGTGATGCAGTTAACTCTCAATTTCGAGGGGGATATCGATCGCGACGAGGTGCGCATGGAACAACGAGCAATCAAAAGGCTCTATTATTCGATTTCTGAAGTGAGCCGGATCACCGGGCTCAAGCCCTATGTATTGCGCTATTGGGAGACTGAATTTCCCGAATTGAATCCGGATAAAAATCGCGCCGGCAACCGTACCTACCGCAAATCGGATGTGCGCACGATCTTTTTGATCAAGAAATTGCTATACCACGACAAATATACGATAGAAGGCGCGCGGCAAAAACTGCGGGCGCTTCGGCGGCAGCAGGGCGAACAGATGGATTTTTTGCTGGAGGAGGTCAAAAAAGACGACCTGTTGCAGGACATGCGCCAGCTGTTAACGGAGTTGCTCGATCTTTTGGAAGACAAGCAGCCTACGGCCGGCGAGACAGCGAGCAAGGATTAGGGTCCAGCCATGCCGCAAAAAAAGGGCAGCCACAGAAACGAAGTGCTTGCATAATTGTTGCTGATTGTATATATTTACGGGCTTGTGAATGGCAGGCAAGTGTTGGTTGGTCAGCACATTTGACATGCATCACTTGAATTATTCCTAAACCACGAAAGGGAAAAAGCTCAAATAATAGAAAATAAATGATTTATATAAATTTTCCTTGTTCGCTTGGTGGTAAATAAATTTCAATGGTTGGCCAATTATAACAATCTTCGCGGATTCGGTGCGCAGCACAGGCAACACGCAGGCGCACTTGACTGGGGATATATAAAGTCAGTTTACTGACTTGAATGCTCTCATTTCTCGGGTGCGCAGCGCAGCAAACACGCAAGCGCACTTGACTGGGGGAACATAAAGTCAGTTTACTGACTTGAATGCTCTCATCTCTCGGGTGCGCAGCGCAGCAAACACGCAAGCGCACTTGACTGGTGGAACATAAAGTCAGTTTACTGACTTAACTGCTCTCATCTCTCGGGTGCGCAGCGCAGCAAACACGCAAACGCACTTGACTGGGGTAACATAAAGTCAGTTTGCTGACTTAAAAAATGCTCTCATCTCTCGGGTGCGCAGCGCAGCAAACACGCAAGCGCACTTGACTGGGGTAACATAAAGTCAGTTTGCTGACTTGAATGCTCTCATCTCTCGTGTGCGCAGCGCAGCAAACACGCAAGCGCACTTGACTGGGGGCGTATAAAGTCAATTCATTGACTTTATAAAAAAATCAATCGCGAGGCGTAGCGCAGTCCGGTTAGCGCACTTGACTGGGGGTCAAGGGGTCGGGAGTTCAAATCTCCCCGCCTCGACTAAAAAACAACGAGTTAGGGCTCTGTCTGATCAGCAGAAGCCCTTTTTTTGCGAATTTGAACTAAAAAAAGAGCTCAAAACTAGCTCACTTTGAGTTCTTGATATTTGTTGAATCCCGGGTTGTATTGGCCGCAGGACGTCAGTTTTGCGGCCTTTTTTTGGTTTTCCCGCTAAATTTTCCTGTCTTCCCAGATTGTCTCGGTTTTGTAAAAATTGTTGTTTTAAGTCCGCTCCGGCTTCGTCCCCGCATTGGGGCCTTGATGGTTGATCGCAGGGGATGACAAGGACAACTTCCGTATGCAATGTCAGCGGTTCCGGATCCTCCGCGGGCCCGCGCGCTTCCTCGTCCGCAAGAGCAGCGGACTCGGCGATCGCGCTTCGCTGGATTTTGGAGAGAAACTCTTTTCATCCCCGCGGGGGCGAAAACAATCCAACCTGAGTATGGAACACCAGATCCAGATGGAGAGAGCGCCGTTATTCTTTGCTCCCGTTCTGCAGCCTCTATCGTATTGATGGGCATTTTATCCTGTTTTTCTGTTGTTGGTGGTGACAGTATTCGCCTGTCGATGCCAGAATAGTGATGCAATTTATCTGATGATTTCTTATACTGTAGTTGCTGGATAACAATCACCCATTTTCTGAAAGGAAGCACAATGATCGATCCTTGCCCGCGCCGCCTGTCAGGAATGCTCTTCTTCTTGTGCGCCGCAGCTGCATTGTGGCTCGCCTGCCGGTCGAATGGTTCTGAATCAACAATGCACCCGCTTCACCAAACCGATCGCGCCCGCACCGCCTTGCAGCATAACCTCTCCTGGTTCAAAAATTCATCCATCATGCTTCCGAATGACGGGCGATGGGGTGTCGCAGAGCGGATTTTTGTCCCGCCAGACCAGGAATCCTTGTCCGCTCTTTTGCAGTCTTTCAATTCATGGACAAACTACAAGGACTGGACCGTGATCGAAGCGAGACGGCCGGACTGCAATTTTCAAACCGCGCTCTTGTTTCTGCTTGCCAGGGAACTCGATCTGGAACCATCGACCACTGCCGAAAATATTTTGGAATATCTCTACTGCCGCAGCGCCTTGTTGACACGTTGGCATCCGGATACTCTGGTCGGAACCTGGAACTGGTCGAATATTCGCAAGGATCTCTATCTCTGGTTCGACGACCATTCGTGGAATTTGATCGTTCCCCTAATTATCGAACAGCGATTTCCGGAAATCGCCCATCGCTTCAACATGCGTCACTATGCCGAACAGCTGAGCCTTTGCTTTTTCGAGGGTTTTAACCGCACCCTTTTGGCGGGAAAAGAGGGCCAGGGCGATTGTGTTGATCCGCATGGGATCTGGCAGGGCAACATCTGGCTGCCGCATTGGGGATCCCTTGCCTGTGCGGCATTGGCATTTTCCTGGCGCGCCGGACTGCTCACAGATGTTCCGGTCGAGGCTGTCGTGCAACGATATCATATCTATCTCGAAAAAAACGTCGAGCGTTTCAACGCCAGTGAATGCGCCTATGCCGTGATCGGTGCATCGACTTGTGCCAAAGTCTTTCCCAAAAACACGCTTTTCCTGACGGTCGCTGAAACGTTCGCCGATCGTCTCGTCGCCAAAATGGATCCCGTGTACGGCAACATACCCGCCGAACACTATGAGGCGCCGATCGGGCCCCATTTTGTCGACATGATTTATACGGTCAATTGGAGTTTGCTCGCGTTTCAGAATTTGCTGGCGGTTTCCGAACGGCCGCAATTTCAGGAGGCTTATCAAAAGTTGCTGAATTTGGTGATCGACATCCAGGATACAAGTTCTTCTCTGGCTTTTCGCGGCTGCTGGCGCGGCATGTACAACATGCAAACCAGAAGCTGGGGCGGCGGTGATCGCATCGAGGGCGGCGCCGGCAGCATCTACAGCGGCTGGACCAATGCGCCGATCGGCATCGTGTTGGCGAATCATTTGCTGGCAACATCGATGATCGAATAGGGGCGGGTTTCTGATCCGCTGCTGCAGAACCACCCTTGCCACACCTGTCGCCCAGGCCGTTTTTTATTTGGGCAAAGGGTTGAACACCACCGCATCCGAGTAGATTTGCACCTTGTTAATTGGACAAACAAAACGATCGTATGGTTGGAGCAAAGGCGTTACTGAATTTGCCTGAACAGAGGAGTCAATTCTAATGGAGGAAAACAGCTTTCTCTTTGCTTTTGCACTGACCGTATTTGCCGGCTTGTCTACAGGAGTCGGCAGCGTGATGGCATTTTTCTCGAAAAGCTTTAATCACAAATTTCTTGCCGGAGCTTTGGGATTTTCAGCCGGCGTGATGATCTATGTTTCATTGGTTGAGATCTTTGCCAAAGCCAAAGATTCTCTGGTCGTGATCTATGGCACCAAACAGGGGTATTGGATCACCGTACTCGCCTACTTTGTTGGCATGGGTGTCATTGCCCTCATCGATAAAATGGTCCCATCGTTCGAGAATCCACACGAGGTGAAAGTTATCAAAAGCGATGCATTCGAACAAGACAGGAAAAACAAATTGATGCGCATGGGCGTTTTTTCGGCGTTGGCGATCGCCATTCACAATTTTCCTGAGGGGTTGGCGACCTTCATCGGAGCTTTGCAGAATCCGGCAATGGGTATCAGCATTGCTGTCGCTGTAGCGATCCACAATATACCGGAAGGTATTGCCGTTTCTGTCCCCATTTACTATGCAACAGGAAGCAAAAAGCGGGCGTTTTTCTATTCTTTCCTTTCCGGTTTTGCAGAACCGGTCGGTGCTGTGGTTGGTTTTTTCCTTCTGAAACAATTCTTCAGCGAAGCGACATTTGGAGTGGTCTTTGCCGCTGTCGCCGGCATCATGGTTTATATTTCACTAGATGAATTGCTGCCGACAGCTGAAGAATATGGCAAACACCACGTTTCCATCGCCGGCTTGATCGCAGGTATGATGGTTATGGCTCTGAGCCTGGTTCTTTTTGCTTGAATCTGAACTCGTACACTATGTGATGGCGATCAACCTTCAATTTAAACCAAAGAGTATTCAGATGAAAAAAACAATCCAAACCACCATTCTGTTGATTGCAGTGATGGCTGCGTTTTGTGCCTGCAACCGCAACCGCCAGATGTGGAAGCCTGCACAAGTTTCGATCGGCGTCGAACCCAACGACGATGCACCGGTCAATGCCGGCAATGCGGCTTCGATAAATTTCGGCCAGGACAAAACACTGACGGTTGCACATGGGCAATCCATAGCCTATCTCAAATTTTTTATCCCCGGTTTTTCCCGGATCGATAGTGCAGTGTTGCGGATTCAGACAAAGGAAGTGGTTTCGCCTGGTCCGCTTTCGGTCTATCCAGTTTTATTTCACGAATGGGACGAATCCACGATCACCTGGGATCAGCGGCCGGAAATCGCTTCAACCCCTCTTTTCACTTTGGCGATCGATGATCCGTACAAGCTCTACGAAATAGATTTAACCGATTATGTTGCGCAAAAATCAGCAAAAGGCGATTATTATATCTCTCTGTGTTTTACGGCTGAGCAACAAGACACCGAACTCTCTTTCGCCAGTGTGGAGGATTATGACAATCTGAAACCGCGATTTATGGTCAGCGGCCTGACTCTGCAACAAACGGTCCCGCCAGCCTGCGCGCCACCTTCGTTCACCCATCCAGGTATTTTGATCACCAAAGAGCAGATCGATTTTGTCCGGGAAAAGATTAGCCTTGACGCTTCGCCTTGGCGCGAGGCCTTTGCAGCGGCACGGAGCAGCGAAAATGCACAAAGCAACTATCGGCCAACGCCAATGGATACCTTGACCTTTTCCGGTTATTATGGTTACAGCAAGAGCAGAGGATATATCGAACTGGCGCGCGATGCGCGAGCTGCTTTTTCCAATGCGCAGTTGTGGGTGCTTACCGACAGCAGCCGGTTTGCGGAAAAAGCAATCGAGATCCTCAATGCCTGGTCAGAAACCAACAAAGCATTGACCGGCGGAAATGCCAAACTGTCCGGTGCGACGGCTTGCATCCAGTTCTGCAATGCCGCCGAACTGCTGAAATACAGCAATTCGGGATGGCAGCCGGCGGAACAGGAAAATTTTGCTCACTGGCTTCGCAGTGTTTTATGGCCGTTGTTGCGGGATTTTGTCCCTGCTTATAATGGCAACTGGGATGCCCTCATCGGTCAGGGGTTGATTTCGATGGGCATCTATCTGGATGATGCTTTGATCTTCGATCATGCGGTGCATTATTATCTGCACGGCGTCGGCAACGGCCGAATGTCCTATTATGTGCGGCCGGACGGTACGACGCAGGAGACACTGCGGGATCAGGGACATGAGCAAATGGGCATCGGGGCTTTGGCGGGATTCGCCGAGACGGCCTGGAACCAGGGTCTCGATCTCTATTCAGCTGAGAGCAACCGGCTTTTGCAGGGCATCGAAGGCACAGCAAAGAGGGTAGTTGAAACCAATTGTTTGCGTTTGCCGATCTGGGAATCGATGTTCAACCATTATCACCAACGTCTTGATCTCGATATGCCCTGCACCGAGAAAGTCCTCAACGCCTCCGGTTATCGGCCGGAAGGGTACGGCGAATACCGCGGATTCAGCACTTTGTTTTTTTATGGGCTTGCCAAAAATCCTGAGATCGGCAGGAAATAAAAAGCGATTCAGACTTGAGAAAAAAAAAGCACGACCTTATCGAGACTTTCCTTTGCATCGACGGAGATGTGCGATGAGTGATGAAAAGAAACAAAATCTCTTAAAATTCCTGCTGGTAATTTGTTTGCTTCCAGCCGGCTGTGAGTTTTTCGGGGTGAATGTCGGTGAAGACGACAGCAACCCACAGTTTACCGATACAAAATGGGAACTCGAAGCAGTTGCAGCGACAAACGGCTCTGTTCTTCTGGAAGCGAACGATGGATGGCCCTATTGGGTCCGGTTCAGGGCAGATGGTACAGTCGAAGCCATGGATGCGTGCAACACCTGTGAGGGTGAATATCAAATCGGTGATGGATTCTCTCTTTCAATGGCCATCGGCTGCACGGAAAAAAGCTGCGGTCCCTCTGCACCGAGTGTTGCATATGGCGATCACCTCAATCACTCGATCTCTTATGTGCTCGGCAAAAAAATCCTGCACATTCGATTTGTGGGGCGCGACGATGTGGAGCGGGTGTTGGTGCACAGAGCCAAATGAGAACACTTTCATCCTTTTCGGCGTCCGCATTGGATTGCAGGCTTACGCTCAACGCTGCCGCACCTGGCTGCGTTTGTAATCGGTTCTGCGAATGTGCTGATCGCGGTTGGGATCATAGCTATCATCGTTGGTCATGATGATTTCGCCGTTGCCGTTTTGCCAATGGTATTTCCAGCCGTCCGGGCGCTGCTCGACTTCGTTGGTATAGGGGTTGACGTAATCGTTTTGCCCGCTGAGAAACAAATAGTCCTCATGGCGGATCTCTGCGTTGACCTGTCGACGATTGTCGACGATTTCATTGGCGACGCGATTGACATACTCCTGTGTGGCACGCGCGTTTCGCATGCGCTGCGAGGCCGCTCTGGAGGTGGCTGCCACCCATTGCGGATCAAAATGGATGGATGAATAGATGGCGCTGCATACGCCTTGCCATTCTTTGAATTGAGTGGCCGGAGCCCGGTAGAGGAACGTTTCGCGATTTTGCCACATGCCCTGACCGTCGGCACCAAAATCTTCAATGACGCTCTTCATCTCTTCTTGATACTGGGCACCGTTTTCCGTATAGCGCACTTTGACCAGAACCGCATCATAGTTCAGATTGGGCAGAACCGCCTGACGTTTCCACTTTGCCGCCAGTTCCGGAAGCGGGGTGACTTCGACCACCTCTACATCGGCAGCCTGCGGGCGCAATTGTGGAAACACGATGTAGAGCAAAAAATCCTGCGCGGGATATCTGTTCATGACCATCATGCCATTGTAATAGGTCCCATCCTGCATCATTCCGTATTGTCTCGTCACTGAATAGCGACCATCGCAATAGTAGTAATTGGGCAGCCAGTGCAACATGACGGTTCCGGCCTGATCTTTTTTGACCACATAATTGAATTTCGTCTCGATTGAATTCGCCCAGCCATTGACCTGGTTGCCGTCCACAAAAAAACTGCCTCCTTCGCAGATCCAGCCTTTGGGAACGAGGATGGTGAAAGCTTTTTCATTGGGCTCGACCTGTTTGACGAAAACCAATGGGTCAGGAACGATACCCGACTTGGCAGCTGCGTTTCTTTTGGCTGTTGGCGCAGCAACGGTGGTTGATGCCAAAATGCACCCGAGCAACACAGCAGCCAACCAGAATTTCAGCTCCGGTAAACGCTTTGTTGTGCTCATCGCCAGCTCCTAATTTATACACTATCGTGATTGTATGAGTCATACCCTGTGTTGAGTTGAAATGGTGGAAAAATTGATAACAATAGCAATAATGCCCCAAGATCAGACAAATATCTGTTGCACAATCGGCAATGCCGGTCGCGAAAAGCGTTTTCCTGCTTTAATATACAATCGAATTTGTCAAAATTGCAAGATTTTGTTGCAGCAGGATTTTTCTCTGTTTTGGAGGTACAGAGAAATTTGTTTCTCGGTTTTAGTTCGAGAAATATTTTGAGTGTTTTCCAATGATTCTGCCGGATTCGTAGAGGATTTTATTGAGCCGCTCCGGCTCCGGCCCCGCTTTTAAGCCCAGGCGCATGTTTGGTGCAAATGATCAAGATCATCTGGCATGTGATTGGTTGCGCAGCGGGGCCGGGATCCTGCGCGGAGCTCTGCGCGCTTCCTCGTCCGCAAAAGAAGCGGACTCGGCGATCGCGCTCCGCTGGATTAAGCTTTAAACCTTCAACTTTTGACTTTTTACCTTTTAACTCTTTTTGCCAAACCCTGCTGTATTCCTTACTTTGCTCTGCTCAGATGAAAATAAAATCGCGAGCCTTTGCCCACCTGGCTCTGCACCTGTACCTGTCCACCGTGCGCTTCGATGATGTGTTTGACAATCGCCAACCCCAGGCCCGTGCCGCCGACCGCGCGCGAGCGCTCTTTGTCCACCCGGTAAAAACGTTCAAAAATGCGCGGCAGGTGGTTTTCCGGTATACCGCGTCCGGTGTCCTGCACATAGACCTCCACGCCTTCTCCGGCCTCGCGATACCCGATCTCCACTGTGCCGTTTTCAACATTGTACTTGATGGCATTTTCCGCCAGATTGGTGATAACCTGGCTGAGGTGCTCCGGATCTCCTTTGACCCAAACCTGGTTTTTGGCCTCAACGTTCGCGAAAGATAGAGCGATGTGTTGCTGTTCCGCTTTTTTCTGCAGTTCATCACACTGGTTGGCCAGAAAAGCATGCAAATCAAAAGATCGAATGGCCATCTTCATCTCGCCCGATTCGATTCTGGAAATGTCGATCAGGTCGGAGAGAAGATCGTTCAATCGCGACGATTGTTGATAGGCTTTGCCAATGAATTCTTGTTGCTGTTCTGCATTTTCAAAATGGCTGTGGAGCAAGGTTTCCAGATAACCGAGCAGAGTAAAAACCGGCGTGCGCAATTCGTGGGAAACATTGCCTAGGAATTGACTGCGCACCTGTTCGAGCTTGCGAAGCTGCACCATGTCCCGGCGTAATTTGTTGAGCATCTGATTGAGGTGGTCGGCGAGTTCTCCCAGCTCATCGCGGCTGCGGTGTTGAAAATTGACTTCCAGGTCGCCGCGTCTGACTTTTTCTGCAACCGCAGCCAGTTTTTGGATCGGGTAGGAGAGCCGACCGGCAAGCCAGAAGCTGAAACAACCGATCAACAACCATGCCGCCAATCCGGCGATGACAATCTGGCGGCGCAGGTCTTGGAACTGCCGTTGGATTTCCGCGAGCGGCAAAGCGATGCGAATGAAACGAACCATTTCGCCTTTCGTTTGCGGCAGGTAGTTGTGTTTGATGCGCAATGCACCGTAATAGAACGGCTCGTTCAAGGTCGAGCTCAAACGCTGGTCCGTGCCGAATCCTTCGTTGAGCGCCATGCGCACTTCGAGGCGGTTGCGGTGATTATCGACCAAGGCAAGCGAGTCGACGCTGATTTTCGAATCGAAGCGCACGACGCCGCTGGAGTCGATCAAGGTCAGACGAAAATGGCTGGTGTTCGCATACCGGCTCAATTCCTGATAATGCATCGGCTCAGCGATGCTGCCGAGCGCTGTATGCTGCAGCAGGTAATGGACTTGTTGCAGCTCTGTTTCCATATTTTGGGCAAGCCGTTGTTTGAAAAAACGTTGCATGCTTGCCAGAGTAAAAATCCCGACCGCCAGGCTCAAGGCGGCGATCAGCAAGAGATGGACCAGAGTCAGTTTTACGCGTAACGAGGGGTGGAACATTCGACTTTTCCTCCATCGAACGGCTAACGCTATTTATGCCGATTTATTTTTTTTGATGGGCGACAATGCGCGCTTCGATTAAAAAGATGACATCTTCAGCGATATTGGTGGCGTGATCGGCCAGCCGTTCCAGTTGGCGCGACAGCACGATCAGGTGGGCGCCTGGTTCGACCAACTGGGCATCGGATTGCATCTTGTCGATCAGCCAGTGAAAAGTATTGCGGCACTGCTGGTCCACCTCATCATCGCGCGCAATAACCTTGCCGGCCAACTCGAGATTGTTGTTCATGAACGCCTCAATGGCATCGCGCGCCATGCTGCGGGCCAGACTGCCGAGTTTCTGAATGCCGGAGTCAGTTAAAAGGTCGCGCTTTTGCAGCGTCTTCTGCACCCGTTTGACGATATTGACAGCAATATCGCCGCACCGTTCGAGTTGGCTGTTGATCATCAAGGAAGTCATGATAAACCGCAGATCGCCGGCTACCGGCTGAAAGAGAGCGATGATGTTTTCGCACTGCGCCTGGATCAGGTTGTCGTAGGCGTCGATTTCGCGGTCACGGTTGCGGACGAATTTGCACAATTCCAGATTGCCGGTCTGCATCGCCTGCATGGCGAATTCGAGCTGCACATCGACCAGTTCAGCCATCTGTTGGATATTTTTTTTCAGATTGGCCAATTCTTGGTTAAAATGGTTCTGCATACATCTTCCTTTTTAGAGGATAAAAGCGATTCCAGATCATCCAAAACGACCGGTTATATATTCTTCAGTCTGTTTTTTATTCGGGGCCGTGAAGATTTTGTTGGTTTTATCGACCTCGATCAATTGTCCGAGATAAAAGAATGCGGTGACATCGCTGATCCGGGCTGCTTGCTGCATATTGTGGGTGACGATGACGATGGTATAGCGCTCCTTGAGGGTAAAAATCAATTCCTCGATTTTTTGGGTGGCGATGGGATCGAGGGCCGAAGCCGGCTCATCCATCAAGATCACTTCGGGCTGCACCGCCAGCGCCCGCGCGATACACAGGCGTTGCTGCTGGCCACCGGAAAGGTCAAGGGCAGAATCTTTTAAGCGGTCGCTCACCTCATCCCAAAGAGCCGCGTCTTTAAGGCTTTGCTCGACTCGTGCTTCGATCATCGCCTTGTTACCCGCGCCGTTGATCCGCAAACCATAGGCGACATTGTCGAAAATCGACTTGGGAAAGGGATTCGATTTTTGAAAAACCATGCCTACCCGGCGCCGCAAATCGACGACATCGACAGCGCGATCATAAATATCCTCACCATCCAGCATGATCCGACCTTCAATATGCGTGTTGGGCAGGATTTCATTCGTGCGATTAAGCGAGCGCAGAAAAGTCGATTTGCCGCACCCGGACGGCCCGATCAAGGCGGTGACCTGGTTTTTGTCTATTTTGAGGTTGATGTCGCTCAATGCCTTGAAGGAGCCGTAATAGAAAGAAAATTTTTTGGCTTCTATTGCGATTTTTGCCATGAGGATTTCCTTTTGTGTTGCCGTGGATCAAACACGTTTGTATTTTTTGCGGAAACGGTATCGTATCCAGGTAGCCGATAAATTCATCAACAACACCAGCAAGACCAGCACCAGAGCAGTGCCATAGGCCAGCGGCCGCACTTTGACAATCTCGTGGTGTTGGGTAGCCATGATGAAAAGATGATAGGGAAGAGCCATGAATTGGCTGTCCAGCACCTTGGGAAACGACTCGAGATGCGGCCAGAAAAAGGCCACGCCGGTGAAAAGAATGGGCGCCGTCTCACCCGCGGCCCGCGCCAGACCCAGTATCGTGCCGGTCAGCATGCCCGGCAGGGCATAGGGCAGAACATTGGTCCGGATTGTCTGCCATTTGGTCGCGCCGAGCGCCAGCGATCCCTCGCGATACGACAGGGGCACGGTTTTAAGCGCCTCTTCGCTGGCGGTGATTGTCCAGGGCAAAGTCAGCAACCCCAGAGTCAAACCGGCTGACAGGATCGAAAGGCCCAAATTCAACATCAGGACAAATAAAGCAAATCCAAATAGACCATGCACAATCGACGGCACGCCTGAAAGGTTGCGGATCGCCAGACGAATTACCCGGACCAGTCGTCCCTGAATCGCATACTCGTTGAGATAGATCGCTGTGAAAACTCCGACCGGTACAGAAAAGACAACGGTGACCAGGCTGACCCAAAAAGTACCGACGATAGCCGGCCAGATACCGCCTTCAGTCATGCCCTTGCGCGGTTTGGCGGTGAGAAACTCCCAGCTGACGACACCAGACCCTTTGGATAAAATGTCCCAGATGATATAGAAGACAATAAACAACACTGCCACGACCGCGATCCGGAGCAACAAAAATCCCAGTTCTTGCTCTATTTTGCGCACCTCTATTTTCATCGCCTCACCTCTTGAAAACGCTGCAAAACCAGATCGCTGACCAGATTCACCAGAAAGGTCAGTATAAAAAGGACAAAAGCGATCACAAACAGCGAGTAATAGTGGGTGCCGCCTTGCACCGTTTCTCCCAGTTCAATCGCGATGGTGGCGGTCATGGTCCGCACCGGATCGAGGTAGCTGTGCGGCATGGCTGCGGCATTGCCGCAAACCATCAGCACGGTCATGGTTTCGCCAATGGCGCGCCCCAGACCGAGCATGATCGCCGCCACGATTCCGGAAAGAGCGGAAGGGATGGTCACCCGGATCAGCGTTTGCCATTTGTTGGCGCCCAGCGCCAGCGAGGCGCTCTTGAGTTCCTGCGGCACAGAGATGATGGCATCCTCGGAAATGCTGATGATCGTCGGCAAAGCCATGATCGCCAGCAAAATCGAGCCATTGACGGCATTCAATCCGCTCGAAGTGTGGAACAAACGGGCCAGAAGAGGATTGAGGACGACCAAGCCAAGAAAGCCAACAACCACTGACGGGATCGCCGCCAGAATTTCAATAACGGGCTTGATGATTTCCCGCAAACGGTTTCCTGCCACATCTGCAAGCCAAGCCGCGGTGGCGATGCCGATCGGCACCGCGATGGCCATCGCGCCGATCGAAACCATCAGTGTGCCCACCAACAGCGCACCAATGCCGTAGCGCTCTTGCACTGGCGAAGTCGGATCCCATCGGCTCTCGGCAAACGCTTTCACTCCCAGCTCTTTGACTGCCGGCCAGGCTTGCAGCAGCAAGAGGATGAAAATGCCAAGCAACACCAGCACGGCGAGCAAACCGTTGAGAAGAAAGAATTTTTCGATGGCTTGTTCTTTCAGCCGGCTTCCCAGGGTGCGGCTGTTGATTTTGCTCATATGTTTTATTCCATGCAATGGGCAAAAAGCGCCGGCAGTCGACCAGCGCTTTTTGCCATTTCGCAATCAATGGGATTTCCCGCCATGATCTTTGCAGGTTTTGGCGTTGTCCTTAGAATCCCGCTTTTTTGTTGTTATCCAGATAGACTCCGGATACAGGGTAGAAACCCATTTCTTCGACTATTTTCTGTCCGTCCGGGCTCAAAATAAAACCGACGAAACTCTTTACATTGGCCTTGGGTTTGCCGTTGGTGTACTGATACAGAGCGCGGGCAATGGGATATTTGCCATTGGTGATATTCTCTTTGAGCAACGGACTGACCGGATTTTTGTTGCCGTTGTCGATGTCCAGAACTTTAATGCCGGAATGGACCTCGCCGTTCTCCGCAAAAACATATCCCACACCGCAATAGCTGATAGCCGCTTTGTCGGCGCTGACCGCTTCGATGATCTGGGCGTTACCGTTCATCTGTTTCATTTTTGCCGAATAGTCCTTGTTGCCGAGCACGTGCTCTTGAAAGAAGACATAGGTTCCGGAACTGGGCTGCCGCCCATAAAGCGATATCGGCAGATTGGGTCCGCCCAGATCTTTCCAGTTGCTGATCTCGCCGCGAAAGATTGCGCCGACCTGTGCCATGCTCAGCGATTGAATCGGATTGTCGTGATTGACAATCACCGAAAGGGCATCAATGCCAATTGCGATTTCGACAGCCAGCACGCCATTTTCCTTGGCTGCCGCGTATTCTTTTTCTTTCATCGGCCGCGAGGCATCGGCGATTTGGACCTTGTTGGCGATCAGGGCGGCGATGCCGACACCCGACCCGCCGCCGGTCACCGCGATCGCTGTTTTCGGATCTTTTTCCATATAGACTTCGGCCAGACGCTGCACCAGATTGACCGAAGTGTCAGAGCCTTTGATCTGAATGAAATTCTGCGAAACTGCAGATGTGGTCACTCCCAATACTGCCAAGAGGATGACGAACAGTCGTTTGTTCATGATGGGTTCTCCTTTATATTCGATTGTTTGCGAATGATTCGCCTTGCAATGGAAATGTTTATTCACGGGTGCTTGGTTGTTTTTTTGTTCATTTATGCAATCATGGCTGACGGTTATTCGCCGACCAGTTTGCCGGAGTTGAATTTGGCATAAAGAGTCAGACGGCCGGTGAGGTCGGTTTTGCTGTCCGCCTTGGTGTATTGTTTGATCAATACGTTGGGCATGATGTGAATGCCGGCCTCGGGAATGTAGTCCAGTCCAAGGATGATCAGGGAGTTTTCGTCATCTGCACCGTTGCCACTCAGAGTGCCGTTGGCAAATTTGGTGTAAACCGTTTCGCTCTGATTGGGATCATAGACGTCATAGCGGGCATATGCTTTCACTCTCGGAATGGGAGTGATCAACGAACCAAAGAACGAATAGCCTCCTTTGACCACGTCTGCCTTGTCATAACCGACCAAATTGCCTTCAGCGATCTGGCCATTTTCGATGCCAGACTCTCGATTGGTGCGCTGAAAAACTTCGGCGCCGACTGTGAAACGCGGCTGATCATAACCAATAAAGGCCTTCCACGTCATATAACCTGTGGAACCGAGATAATCTTTGCCGGCGCTCATGACCGCAGCGGTTTGCAGCTCAGCTGGATCCTGTTTTTCGTAATCGACATAGCCTTCGATCATCAAACCTTTGGCAGGGGTGAGCCACAGGGCATAGCCGATTTTCTTGAAGCGATCGCCTTCTGACGCCCCATAGCCGGTACCGTTCATCACGGTCAACCAATGGTGGAGCAAGGGATTGAGGTCGCCTTTCAATCCCAAACCCATGTCAGCAGAAGAACTGATTTTGTTCAGATCCATGATCGTTTTTTCGATAGACCGATAGCCCCAAAAATCTTCGCTGTTTTTGAAAGCATTGGTCTCCGCAATGCCGATATAGAGCTTGTGTTTGGGAAGGAGATTGCCCCATTCGATAAAGGCATGTTTGACGAACGGGTTGATTTTGCTGGTGCTGCCATAGCTGCCGTGCTCTGACTCGAGCCGGAAACGCAGCTTGATGGCGTCGGTAATGTTGTTCTCATAGGTAAAATAGACGCGGCGCAATTGGAAAGCATTGCGATCGATCTCTTTCGGATTGTTGTTGTCGAGGTTGTAATAATAGTCGGCAAACACGACGCCATCGATTTTCGATTTCGTCTGGGCATGGCTGACCGTCATTGACAAGGCAAAAACGATCAGAATAAGCAGCATTGATGTGGTTTTCATTTTTCCTCCAGCAAAAAAGGTTTTGTCGGCCATTTTACAATCGGCACGGCTCAATATAGTTGACGAATGTTAACTGTTGATGAAGCTCATGTTAAGTTTGGGTAAAGTATTTTTCTCACCTCCTTTTTTCTTATGTTGGGCTTGTTACAGCAAAATATAAAGCAGCAATGTTAACGGGTGATGAAGACCATGTTAAATAATCGTAAAGTTGGCAGGAAGCGCAAGTCGGAAGGCCGATTTTCATGTCTTGTTTTTTCCTTTTTCTTTTCCAATTTTACTTCTAACTTTGGGTTGTTATCAGCGGTGTCCCGTCTGACGACGGGACACGACCGGGTTGTCTCTGCAAATCAAATAGCAAATCTTACAAAGGGGAGTGCAATTCGCATGAAAAGTCTGTTGTGGTTGACTGCCTTGCTCGGCCTGAATTGTTCGCAGAGCATCGATCCGGCATCGCTGCGCCTTGCCGGACGGCAGGATCTGGAAATTGCCCTGGACGACAACCTCACCACACCGACCTTGCTCAGAGGTCAGCTTGCTGATCTGTCGAATGTCAAAAAAGAAAATCGACCTGAACCGCTGCTGTTGTTCTTTACAGAAAATGCCGAATTATTTAAACTGCTGGCTCCGGACAGCGAACTGCGCCTGCTGCGCAGCGATGAAGATGAACTGGGATTCGTCCACTATCGCTATGCACGGCTGCATCGAGGTGTGCCGATCTACGGCGACGAATTGATCGTGCATGTTGACGACAAAGCTCGGCTCTATATGGTCAACGGATCGTATCATCCATCGATAGTCAAAGACGACAGCGAGGCAGGCGCTGAACCATCAAACCAGGCCGCCAGCAGCGATTCCATCCTGTCGGCTCAGCAAGCCACTGACCTTGCTCTGGAAAAGGGGAGCAGCCACAAGATGCAAGCCGTTGACAGTGTTGAATTGGTCTATTATCCTGTGGACAAAAACCTCAGCTTGGCCTGGTATGTCACTCTGAAAGGCGGGATGAACAAATGGGATTATTTTATCGATGCTCATGACGGTCGTGTTCTCTTCGAGCAGGACCGCCGTCGATTCTGATGTGATTTTTACCGGCAGGCACCGCCAAATCGCTGCCGGCTTGTCAAAATGAAGACAATTCCGCAACACGCGTGGCAACGGTTCATACGCACCGCCTCCAAAGGGGAGAGGATCTGCTATTCGACATCAACACTTTATGGGTAAAGGAGAAACAAAGTTGAGACATTTTCGTTTTGCATTGTTGCTCGCCTTGATCATCTCTGTCGCACCGCTTGCCGCGGCAGCGCGCAAGGGGGCTGATCATCAAAAGACGCAAAAAAAGCCTGAACAGACTCGCTCTTTGCCGGATCTCCGCAGCGCCGGGCCGGTGTGGAAAAAGAGCACAGCGCCGCGGCCGACAAAGCAGTTCCACGGCATGTTCCAGCAAGCCCTTGCTCCTGCCGAAAATGTCCTGGCTGTGGCTGCCGAGCGAAGCCTGTTGGTGCGGGATGTGCAGGTGGCGGAAAACGGCACTCTCTTTTTTATCAGCGGCGAATTGGGCCGTGCAGCCCAACTTGAATCCGTACCACTTTCAACCTTGATGGTGGAGTCGGTGTCGGAAAATGGCCCGATTCAACGCGATCTGCAGTTGGCGCAGAGCTGGCTCTCGACCTTTTCTGCAGCCATGAAAATCGACCAGCCGGCGGCGGAATTTGCTCTGATTCGCCATGAGACCGATGATCTGGGCATGCGCCATCTCCGCCTGCAGCAATCCTATCAGGGAGTGCCGGTATGGGCCAATGAGCTCTATGTCCATATCGACCCCACCGATCAAGTCTATACGGTGAATGGCCGTTATGCGCCGACGCCTGCCGGGATCGATCCCGGGAAAGAGGGAATCGACAGCGATCAGGCTGTGCAGGTCTGCCGCGCCTATCTGGCTGAACTCGATTTGCTGCACGACATTCCGGCGAACATGACCAAATTGCTTCGTTTCAGCGAGCCGATCAGCAAGAAAACGATCTGGATCGACGAGCAGGATAGACCCCATCTGGTTTGGCAAGTCGAACTCTACGCCAATGTCCGCGATTGGTTTACCCTTATGGTCGACATTGAAACCGGACAGGTGCTGAAAAAATACAGCAACACCATGTCTGAAGGCAGCGTCAATGCCTCAGGGATCGACCTGAGCGGCTCCTCGCGCTCGTTCCGCGCCTATGAGGAAGACGGCACCCATTATATGCTGAGCGATCTCAATGAGCTCTCGGGAGGCGCGGCAAATTTGCCCGACGATCCGACAGGCGGTCTATTTGTCATCGATTTGCAGAACAACGATCCCACCGAAATGGCGCAATATTACTTTGTTACTTCCACTTCACCCTCCTCCTGGGGCGATCGGGCTGCAGTTTCGGCTATGCACAATTTGTCGACCGTTTACAATTATTACAAGAACACCCATAACCGCCGGGCGATCGATGGAAGGGCATCGACGATCATGACAGTGATCAATGTGACTGAAGGTGGCCTGGCAATGGACAATGCCTACTGGAATGGTTCAGCGATTTTCTGGGGCAACGGCAGCGATTACTTTTCGTCTCTGGCCGAAGCGCTGGATATCTGCGCGCACGAATTGACCCACGGGATCACCGAATACACCGCCAACCTGATTTATCAAGATCAACCCGGCGCTCTTAATGAATCATTTTCCGATTTTTTTGGCGCCATGGTCGACCGCGATGATTGGATTATGGGCGAAGACATCATGCTGCCCGGGATGGGCAGCGGTCTGCGCGATCTATCCAATCCGCATAACCGCAACATGCTCGATCAGCTGCCCATGACCATGGACGAGTATGTCTATACCTCCAGCGATTACGGCGGTGTTCATACCAATTGCGGTATACCCTGCTATGCCGCCTACCTGATCGCAGACCGTATCGGCAAGGATAAAACAGAAAAAATCTACTACCGGGCACTGAGCTCTTATCTCACGCGCCAATCGCAGTTTATCGACGCCCGCAAAGCGATCGAACAATGCGCGATCGATCTGTACGGCAGCGGATCAGAACTCGAGGCCGTCAAATCTGCTTTCGATGCCGTCAAAATCACCACCAGCAGCGGTGGTGGCGGCGGCACGACGCCCAGCGGTGCCGGTGATAATGAAGTCTTGCCGACCACCGGCGGCACCCAGTGGATCGCTTTTGTCCGCGATGACCTGCGGGTTGGGCTCTATGATTTGAACAGCCAAAAAGAATATGTTCTGAATGTTCGCGTCAAGAGCAAGGATTACAATTGGACCCAGTTTTCCACCACTGCAGACGGCAATTATCTCTATTTCATCGACGAAAACGGCGTTTTTACCCGAGCCAATATGCAGACCGGAACCACTGAGACCTTTGACGATATCTATGTCAATTCGCCCGGCGATCTCTGGAATGCCGCGATCTCGCGCGACGGCCTGTTCGTTGCCTTTACTTCCAGTTATGAAAATGACAACAACATCTATCTGCTCATATCGGGCCAGCTTTATTATCTGACGCTCGATTTGCCCTCCACGCAGGAAGGCATCAGCAGTTCGACCATCCAATATCCTGATGTGCTCAATTGGTCCCCCAATGCCAAATATCCCAAACTGGCGTTCGATGCGTATAATCAGGTGACCCTGCCATCCGGGGCTGTCCGCGATTGGTGGAGCATGGGGGAGATCGATTTCACCGGCGATGAACTGCAGATCTACTCGCTGTTGCCCGCTCAACCTGTCGGCATCAGCGTCGGCAATGTGCAGTACAGCTCCACTGATCCCGACCGCATCGCTTACAGCATGATCGATGACGAGTCGGAGTATTGGGATGTCCATATCGTCAATTTTGCTGAAGTCGATCAGGATCTTTTTCTGCAGTTTCCCGGCCGGGATGTGGAGCGGCCGTCCTTCTCTCCGGATGACCAGCTGATCGTCGTCGACCGCTTTTCCGATAAAAAACTGCTGATTCTCGATCTCGCTTCGCTCAATTTTTCGCTTCTCAATCTCACCACCGGCGCGCGCTATCCGGAATGGTTTGTAACCGGCGGCAACTACGATCTGGCGGTCGAGCCCGAAGCGGCGAGCCAACCCGCTGAATTCGCCTTGCACGCCAATTATCCCAATCCATTCAACGCCGGCACCATCATCACCTACTCGTTGCCCGAACAAAGTCGGATAAAAGTTGCTGTATATGACATGCAGGGACGGTTGGTGCAGGTGCTGGTGGACGGCGTCGAATCCGCCGGAAGCCATCAGGTGAACTGGAATGCCAGCGCAACCGACGGTCGGCCTCTCTCTTCCGGCGTCTATTTCTGCCGTCTGGAAACGGAAAACGGCTTTCGCGCCGGCCAAAAGATGATTCTGGTCAAGTGACCTGAATTAATTGTTCTTTCGCCGGATGTCTGTGCCAGGTGTTCAATGAGTGTGGCGGCAACCCGGCGGGGTCATTGCAAACGGGCTGTCGACAAACAGCCTGTTTTTATACCGGCAAAAAATAGCTCTGACGCCTCCGGCCTCCTCGGCGACGCGCCTGCCCACCGACCTGCGCAGCGGCCGGAACAAGACCATGGCGCGTCGCCTGCGGGGTCCTGCGGCGGCTGCGCGCGCCTCCTCGACCGCAAGAGCAGCGGTCTGCGGGGTCGCGCTCCGCTCTGTGTGGTGTAAATGCCTCTGAACATCGATCAACTTTTTCGTCTATCAGGGCTGAAATTCGGTGTTACATTATGAATTCGACAGAACTTGCCACTTTTATGTTTGGACATGTTGGTATAGTCATCGGCAACATCGTCGACCAGCAGGTCGATGCAATCGTCAATGCCGCCAACTCGTCGCTCATGGGTGGTGGTGGGGTCGACGGCGCCATTCATGCTGCCGGCGGGCCGCAGATACTCTGTGAATGCCGCGAACTCCGCCGCACATGTTACCCTCAGGGCTTGCCTGCCGGCCAGTCGGTCATCACCTCAGGCGGCAATCTGCCGGCGCATTATGTGATTCATACCGTTGGCCCTGTTTATGGAAGAAATGCAGGACGTGATGCAGAACTGCTGGCTGCCTGCTATCGCAACTCGCTTGCGGTTGCCATGCAGCACAATCTGCGCACCATCGCCTTCCCGGCCATTTCCACCGGTGTCTACGGTTACCCGCGCGCAGAGGCCGCGGCCGTGTCGTCCGAGGCCATCCAAGCTTTTCTCGGCAGCGAAAAGAGTCTGGATAACGTGCGACTTGTTTTTTATCAGCGCGCCGATGCGCAAATTTTTCTCCAGAACCATCGGTTCACATACCCCTGAGCGTCTCAACCCCGATTTGCCGGTTATTGTCATTCGAAATCCGGTTTGCTTGGCAACTCCAATCGCGTTTCTGTACATGCCAGCTCGCGGTCCAATTTTATTACCGCTAAGGAAGACGACAAGATATCCGCGGGTGTATCGATTCTCGGAAAAAAAGAAAAAGGAAAAACATGTGGTGGAAAACAATCCTGTGGGTATTTTTTGGACTTGCAGTGCTCATCGCGGGCCTGCTTCTCTACGGATCTTTTCGCTGGCAATCCCGTACGAAAAAGATGCATGCTGACCTGGATGGTGCGCGACGCACGGTTGCACCGTCGATCTACAGTCCCAATGAACTGGTCGATTTGCCCGCGCCGGTGCAGCGATACTTTATGGCCGTTCTCAATGAAGGACAACCGATGGTGACCGCAGTTGCGGTTGAGCACACCGGGACCTTCAACCTGAGCGAAACGGGAGAAAACTGGACGCCTTTCACCTCTGTACAGAGAGTCGTGATGCAACGCCCGGGATTCGATTGGGAGGCCCGGATGTCGATGATGCCGGGTTTGACCGTTCGCGTGCACGACGCTTACATCGCTGGCGAGGGAATTCTGCAAGTTTCGCTGTTCGGCCTGATCCCTCTGGTGAATTTGCGCGGCACCCCGGCGGCGGCGCACGGCGAATTGATGCGCTTTCTCGCTGAAGCAGCCTGGTATCCCACCGCTCTGTTGCCAAGCCAGGGCGTGCAATGGCAAGCGATCGATGACTCTTCGGCGGTGGCGACCCTGGTCGATGGGGTTACGGAGGTCAGCCTGACCTTTTGCTTTGGCGAAGGTGGTTTGATCGAGTCGGTGCGGGCGCAAGCGCGCGGCCGTATGATCGGAGATGCGATCATGCCCACTGCATGGGAAGGCCGGTGGCATGACTACCAGATCAAAGAAGGGATGCGCATTCCCCTGCAAGGCGAAGTCGCCTGGCTTCTTCCCGAGGGGCGGAAACCCTACTGGCGCGGAAGCATCGCCCGTGTCGCTTATGAATTCGCACCCTGAAGGTCAGCTCGAGCCGGAATTCAAGAAAAGAGCAATGACTTGTTTTCCATCTTTCAATATCAGAGGCATGGATGAAAAGAGCCTACAAATTGTTTTTGGTCCTGTTCACTGCCATTGCGTCGGTGTTCGCTTACAGTGTGTTGTTCGGCAAACTCTTTCCTTATTCTCCAATTGTGATCGGATTTGCCAGAAATGAGCTCGACAATGCGATCGTCTACACCCAACCGGGTGCTGAATTTACCCAAGTAGATGAGATCGATCAATATATCCCATTGGTGGAGCGGTTTCATGCCCTCGAATTCAAAATGAAACCGCGTATTTTTCTGTTTGCCGACGAGCGAACCTATGCCAGGCGCTCGCTATCCAAAGCGCGGTTTTGTGCTTTTTATAACGGTGCTATCGTGGTTTCACCGTGGGCGCAACGCGAGGCAAACGACGGGATTATATCGATGGAAATTTATTTGCGCCACGAATTGTCCCATTCGCTGCTGTTCCAGCACGCCGGACTTTTCAACTCTATGCGTTATCCCAAATGGCTCCTCGAAGGCATCGCGGTCTATAGCACCGGGCAGATGGGAACATCCTGGTACCCGAGCAAAACGGTAACCTATGAAGCCATCCGGAGCGGCAACTTTTTGCATCCACAAGATTATCACACCAAAGCCCAAAACCGTGCTGAACTCGACGTGCCGAACCGGATTGCCTTTATCTACTCAGAATTCGGCTGCCTGGTCGATAATCTCATAAATACTTACGGCATGGAAAGATTTCATTCCTATATGATCGAGCTGTTGTCAGGAGAGGATCATGATGTGGTGTTTTGCAATGTTTTTGAAGTGGATTTTGCGGTTTTTATAGACAGATTCCTGCAAATGGTGTCGAAAAGCGCGTTTACAGCGTGAATCGTTAGTCGGCCCCAATGTGAGGTCAATAATGCGAAACAGGTCAGTGGATGCAAAGCATCGGTTGGTTGAAACGATCCGCTGGATCGCCCGTGTCTGGTCGGTTCTGAGTATAGGGATGATTCTTCTTTTCTTTATCGGCGAAGGATTCGATCCAGTCCGGATCGAAGCGGAAGAATGGCTTGGGCTGTTTTTTTCCCCGTTTGCGGTCTGCGCCGGGATGATCATCGCCTGGCAGAAGGAAATTTTGGGCGGTACGATTGCTGTTGCCGGACTGGGATTTTTCTATCTGCTCAATTTGTTGACGGTTGGCAGATTTCCATCGGGATGGTTTTTCTTGCTTTTTTCACTTCCCGGTCTTCTCTTTCTGGCCTGTGGGCTGCAATCCCGACGTACCACTCTTTTTCTGCCGGAAAAACGCCGGCAATACAACTGATCACCGGCTCGGCCGCGATAATACAGCAACCGAATTCATCGACAAAGGCACTGCAATGACTGCGAATATACTCTGGATTGGTTTGGGAATCGCTTTGCTCTACGGTGGCGCTGAAATTTTGGTTATGGCATGTGTCTCTTTCGCCCGTCGACTTAAAATCTCACCATTGCTGATCGGACTGACGATTGTAGCCTATGGAACGAGCATGCCGGAACTGGCCACCAGCGTTGTCGCATCCCTTCGCAAAAATTTAGACATTGCATTGGGCAATATCGTCGGGTCAAATGTGTTCAATATTCTGGCGATTCTGGGGCTGGCGGCGACGATTTCGCCGATGCAAAGTGCAGAATTCTCTGCGATTCACATCGCCGTCAGGGTCGGTTTGTCTTTTCTCTTGTTGCCGTTGATCTGGTCCAACAATCAATTGAATCGCTGGGAAGGCGGCATTCTGCTCATTGTGTATGGTGTCTATTTCGGCTCTTTGCTGCTCTGAACAGGAAGGGGATTCAGCCAAAACGCTAAAAAGACATGAGCGATAAACTACTCTGGGCTGCAGTTGCTTATGGCCATTGGAGCAGGTTCAAAATCTGCCCCAATGGCCATAGCGTTTGTACTTTTGGTGCTTTTTCGATCAGTCCTATCGCAACAACAGGACTTTGCGTGTCGCCGTGTGCCGGTTCGCTTCCATTCTAACGATATAAATGCCGCTGCTCAGTGGCCGCCCCTGGGCGTCGGTGCCGTTCCATTCTATCCGATAGACCCCGCCGGCGCGCACATCATCCCATAACACTTTTATCCGTTCGCCCAGGAGATTGTAGACCGCAATGTTGACCCGGGCGGAATTCTTGACCTCGTACTGCATAACGGTCGTTGGATTGAAGGGGTTGGGGAAATTGGGCGACAGATAATAGTCTTCCGGATTCTCAACCAGATTTTCTGCATCGTGGTTGACCGCTACGACATCCACGGGCAATGCAGTCAACCGTTCGACAGATTTTAAGGTCTGATGCCCGTCATACCCGCCGGTCACCAGAATCGTGCCGTCCAGAAGAGATGTGGCTGCATGTGCCGTTCTCGGGGTTATGAGATCCTCGGCGGGGTAGTAGTAATTGTTATCCGGATCATAGATTTCACAGATTTGCAGCACGCTGTCTGCCCTTCCGCCAGCCAACAACACATGGCCGTTGTTCAACAGGGTTACCGAATGATCGAATCTGCGGCTGACCGGCATGGTTCCGGTCGGGGAAAATTGGCCTGTTTGCCAGTCATAGAGCTCATCTGTGCGGGTCTTGAAGAGTCCGCCGCTGATCAAGACTTTGCCGCTGGGCAGAAGAATCGTGCGATGGCTTGTGGTAGCGGAGTTCATGTCGCCGGCTGATGAAAACTGATCGGTTGACGGATCGTAGATTTCGCAGGACCGCAAGGCAATTGCATTTCCCGGCGTGGTGCTCTGTTGTCCACCGCACAAAAAGACCTTGTCGTTCATCAACAGGACCGACTGGTGGCTGGAACGATCTTCCAGGAGCGAATCGGCCATAGAGAATAGTCCGGATTGTGGATCATAGATTTCGACAACGCGATGGGTTTGGCTGTTGGCGTCATCCTGTCCGCCTGCGATCAGCACGCGGCCGTCGTTCAGACGCGTGGCAGTGTGGAAACAGTGCGGCACCTCCGTGCTGTCTGTGGAGCTGAAAGCACCGGTGGATGGATCATAAAGCTCTGCGACCCTCTCCGCACCCCTGCCTCCGACGACCAGAACCCGGCCGTCTTGCAGCAAGGTGGCGGTTGAACCCCAGCTGTGGCTGGCGAGTGTCGTGCCGGTCTCCGAACAGCTGCCCGCGACGGGGTCATACAGCTCCGCAGAATTGCCCGCATAGCCGACGATCAGCACTCTGCCATCCTGCAACAGCGTTGCGGTGTGAAACTGGCGGGCATTCAACAAATCACCGCTGGCGGTCCAGGTGCCTTTGGCATAGGAAAGCGGATTTTCGCCGGTGTCGTGCAAGATTTCACCCTCCACCATGGTCAACTGGGGATGCAGGTCTCCCAGCTGGGTCGGCTCCATGGTGTAAAGATCATGCGACCAGATGACCAGATCGGCGTATTTTCCCGGTTCCAGCGAGCCGGTCACATTTTCCGAAAAGCTGGCATAAGCTGAACCCATGGTGTGGATGCGCAACGCTTCTTGTGGAGTGAGTTTTTCTGATTGCGTCAGCGGCGTACCTTCGGCTGTGCGACGAATAACAGCGCCGCGAAACGCCCATTGCGGCTCCTGATAGGGCGATGCCGGGACATCACAGCCAAATGCCAGCTGAATGCCCATGTTCAACATGGTCTTGAACGGCAGCAGATTCTCCATGGCGGCACTGCTGGTCATTTCAGTATAGGCCTTGCCGTACCAGGGAATCCATTGCGGCTGGGTGGAGAGGATGATATGCGACGCACTCATCCTCTGAATGGCCTGGGATGTTGGAAACAAACCGTGTTCGATGCGAAAACGCGGATCAGGTCGCGGATTGGCTTTCATCGCTTCTTCATAGGCGGTAATGGTCATATCGATGCCTTCATCGCCGCCCACATGGGTGGCGATTTGCAGACCGGTATCGTGCAATTTTCGCACGATCCGGTTCAGGGTTGCCTGATCGTGATAGGGATAGCTGATCTCTGAAGCATACAGGGTCTTGTCATAAAAGAGCACAGTTTTGGCAGCCAGACCACCATCCATCGCCAGTTTCCAACCGCCGAATTTGAATCGTCCATATTCGATTGGCTGCAGTCTGGCAATCAGCGAGTCTGCTTCTTGTTCGGTGTCGATAAGCAACAAGGCATAGACGCGCACTTTTAGCTTGCCTTCTTCGGCGAATTGTTTGTAGAGAAGCAGATCCTTGACTTGTCCGACAATAACGTCCTGCACCGATGTATAGCCTGCCTGCAGACAAAGATCCTGCCCGACCTGGATGTCGTTCAATTTATCTGCATCGCTGCGGTCGCCGTAACCGGTGGCATACTGGCCAACCAGATTCTCGGCGCCATAATGGGATAGAATGCCGTTGGGCTGGCCGTTTTCATCGTGCCCGATCAGACTGCTGGGCGGATTGGGAGTGCTGCTGTCGATACCGGCGATCGCAAGCGCCAGCGAGTTGACAACCGAATACTGTCCGCTGCAATGACGGAGGTAACAGGGATTTTTCGGCGCCACCGCATCCAAATCCCAGCGCGTCAGCGTTTCATCGGACTGCATGATGAACCCCTGATTCGCGGAAACCCATTCTCCCGAGTCCAGCTCCGCGACAGTTTCGGTTACCACCCGCAAGAGATCGGCTTTCGATTTGACAACCGGCATGCGGATATTGAGATAACCTGGCCAAAATTGCGCGCCATAGTACATCATATGGTAATGGGAATCGATCAACCCAGGGGTGACCGTCTTGCCGTGCAAATTTATTTTTTTGCAGTATGGACCTGCAAAGCCTGCAATCTCTGTCGATCCGCCGACCGCCAGCACCCTGCCGTCCTTGATCGCCATTGCCTCGCAGATGCGGTCTTCACTGTCGACGGTGATGATTTTGCCGTTGTAAAGAATCAAATCAGCCGTTCCTTGGGCAAAAAGCGGCCCGAGAATGACGAACAAGAACAGCACGAGAAAACGTCGTCGCATGGCCATCGCAGTTCCTCCTGGAAGATAAGATTTGAAGTGGAACGGTTGGTTCACTCGCGGGTGAGGCAAAAGTGTGGGGGAAGTGGGAGTGGTTGTACTCTTCTTTAGTATATTGCACTAATTAGATAAAAGCAAGAAAAAACAGCAAGTTCTTACCTGCACTGAGGAGAAAGAGCGAAAACCGCCAAGATCTTTTCCGGTCGATCTCGTATGTCGAGCAGAAACCTATTGAAAAGACGGCAAAATCAGCCTCTGTTTTCTCCGTATTGAGAAAAATCTGCGCTTGTTGCGCTGTACAAGAGCTGCTATTGCGATTGTTTAACCGTCCTTATGCGGTTGCACAAATGGCGGTTTTCACCCTCTGTGTATTGCCATCAGATTGATTTTCTGTGAGATTTGGTGCTTCGCACTGAATCCCGGATAATACTGCCATTGGATTGTTGCAACTGGCGCAGTTGTCGGTATCAGATTGTGAATTTACTGGACAGAAACGGGATGAAGGTTCGTTTAAAAGGCACTCCAAATCAGATAGAGGCCTCCAAGTATGACCAGTAGACCGCAGGTTTTCTTCAAGATGAGTGCACCTTTGGTGCGTTCGTTCCAGTTGAGGGCTTTTTGCAGCGCACCGGTAAATGTGCCGGCGAGCACGATAATCGAGCAATGGCCAATGGCATAGAAAAGAACCAGCAGCACAGCAAATACCGGTTTTGTCGAAGCAATGCTGAAAGTGATTCCCAGGATTGGCGCCATAAAGGCAAAGGTGCAAGGCCCAAGAGCAAGACCAAACAGCAAACCGATTAAAAAAGCAGCCCACAAGCCATGTTTGTTCATTTTGGGACGGTTGGCGAAAGCAAGAAAGGGCAGCTTGATCCATTCCAGCAAGTGCAGGCCCATTACAAAAAATATCACTGCCACAACATAATTAGCAGTTTTGCCGATGTCTCCCAAAATTCGTCCCAAAAGTCCGGTGATCAAGCCGATAAGAGCGATGGTGAACAGAATACCGACCGCAAAAAGAGCGGACAAATAAAATGCGCGTTTTTTTTCCCGCACACCCTGTCCATTGATAAAACCGACGATCAGAGGAATGGATGATAGATGGCAAGGGCTGAGCGCAATGCTCAGGATTCCCCAAATCAACGACGCCAGAAAGGCGACTGCCACAGAACCGCTTAAGCTTTCAGTTAACCATACAAAAAGATTGTTCATTCTCTGGCTCCAATAGGTCTATCTGTTACAATCGGACTAAATCAATGCGGAATAGTCGGTTTTCTTCCGGGATGGCGCACCAGAGCCACTACTTGGACTTCTTGACCCCCTGACGCTCGAGAATCTCGATCAACTCATTTTTCGGGAAAAACCCTTCGTGGCGGAAGTATTCTTTCCCTTCCCGGTCGAGAAAAATCTGTGTGGGGATGACTCGGATGTTGTATTGTCTGGCAAACGGCTGACCCTCGGCGGTCCAGACATCATGAAAAACCACCTTTACTTGATCGGCATATTCTTTTTCGATTTCATCCATAATCGGTTGCATCATTCTGCATGGAACGCATTTGACCGATCCCAGCTCGATGAAGGTGACCAATAAGGCCGTGGAATTTTTTTTATCAGCGGCTGAATGGGTTGTGGTTGATTTTTCCTTGTCTGCTGGTTCCGTTTTGTCTGACCTACAGGCTGATGTAAAAGAGAGCAGAAAAACGTAAAGGATAGACAACAAAAAGAGTCGTTTCATTTTCAACCTCACAAAATGTGGTTTTTGTTGAAATACACTTGTCGCTTTCGGAAATTAGCCTTTTAACCAGGCGAGAATGTCCTTCTCCAATGGCAGGTTGCCTGCACTTTTGACTTGTCCATCGATTACCAATCCTGGCGTCATCATGATGCCATAGGAAAGCAAATCGTCGATTTGCGTCACCTTTTCCAGTTCGATGGCGATTTGATTCTGTTCTGCTACCTTGCGCACCCTTTCCTCGAGCGCGCGGCATTTTGCACATCCTGTGCCGAGGACTTTTACTTGCATTTTCGATTTTCTCCTTTTCCTTATATTACCTGAGATGTCTGTACGATAAAAGTGATAGAATCTGTTGCGGATTTCATCGCGTATACGGCGAAATTCAGCCAACACCTGTTCCTCGCTGCCGATTGCTTTGGCTGGATCGTCAAAGCCAAAGTGCAAACGGTGTTTGACCGAACCGAGAAACACCGGACAGGTTTCATTGGCATGGTCGCAGACCGTGATCACATAGTCAAAGGATTGATCGATAAAGGCATTGGCGTTTTTCGGCCGTTGCTTGCTCAAATCAAAACCAATTTCGCGCATGACCGTTAAGACCAAAGGGTGAACGCGTTCTGCAGGTTCGGTTCCAGCGGAATCGACAGAGATTTGGCTGTCAAAAGAGCGCAAAAACGCCTCAGCCATCTGGCTGCGACAGGAATTTCCGGTACAGAGAACAAGAATTCGCATCCATCCTCCTGACGCTCTGAATTATTCCTGGACACTGATTTTGATGTGAATTTCTTGCGGCAAGGCCAAACGGGACGATGTCTGAATCGTCTTAAATATTCCGGCTGGCACCACACAACCGGCGCAACATCCGCTCAACTGGTCGCGAGCCAGCGACAGCACATTGTTTTGCGCGCCAAACACTTCCGCATAGGCGTCAACTGGGTTGTGTTGTTTGATCGTTTGGCTGAGGGTTTTAATCTTTTCGCAATCGCTTTCGATGTGCAGCTCGACGTTCTGGCCATCAATGCAATCGGCCTGCACCAGTGTGTTAAAGCCGCAGACCCCTGCTTTGATTTGTGCAACTGTTTTCATCCAATCCGTTCCCTTTTAAGTGAACATCAGACAGAGTTTTTTTGATTTATTGCCGTGCCGCAAGAGTTTACACCGCGCTTCACACGTGGAATTTCAGTCAAATTCCACCTCGAGCGCCTCTTACAATAAAAGTGAAACTCTGCAAAATGGGCAGATTCTTTGTGATGGAAATCGTATGGAAGATTTCGATTAATTTTCGTATAATGGTTTCTGTCAATTCGGTAATTAGCGAAATATAAAAATAATAGTGAAAAAATCAAGCAAATTGTATTGTTGACACAAAATGGTGCCGTAGAATAATATCTGTAGCAATCTAGGCAAAAATCCCGTAAATTGTCAAACGCAAACAATTGTCCTTCTGCGGTGTTTTCACTCCTGGGGATCGATGCAGCCGTTAAGCCGTACAGCCCCTGATTTCTGCAGTAAATTTATCAATTGATAATCTGAGCCTCTGCATCTTTATCGAACGTCCGCGGTTGTCGTTCACTGGGGCAAAAAATAATCCTTTTGCAGCTGATTCAGCCTGCAACATCCATAACTATCCGAGGATGCTATGTCGAATTCTTTTGAAACACTTTCTGATGTAACCCTGCAGGAGCTGTCGCCGGCCATGCAGGATGCAGTTGCCCGGGCGGCATGGACCGATTTGATGCCGGTTCAATCGCGCACGATACCCTACTTGTTGGCCAAACGCGATGTGATGATCCAGGCGCGTACAGGCAGCGGCAAGACCGGAGCCTATCTTTTGCCGTTGCTGGAAATTCTGCAAGTATCCAAACAACAGTGTCAAGCCTTGATCATGGTTCCCACTCGTGAGCTCGCCCGCCAGGTCAGCCAGGAAGCTGATCTGCTTTGTGGTCCTGCTGGATTGCGCACTGCCGCAGTCTACGGCGGGGTGGGATATGGCCCGCAAATCGAAGCGCTCAAGCGAGGCAGCCATATCGTCGTCGGCACCCCCGGCCGGGTTCTGGATCATCTCTTGCGCGGTACCCTGACTCTGGATTCATTGGCCATGTTGATTTTTGACGAAGCCGACCGCATGCTGTCCATGGGTTTTTATCCTGATATGATCAAAATCCAGAGTTATCTGCCTGCCAGAAAAGTACCCTCGAGTCTGTTTTCTGCCACTTTTCCGAGCTTTGTGATGGCGACCGCCGGCGAATTTTTACATGATCCGCAATTCATATCGTTGAGCGAAGGTCAGGTGCATGTCGCCGATACCGAACACATTGTCTACACGGTCGCCGGTATGGATAAAGACCGCAGTCTGGTTCGCATCATCGAGATCGAAAATCCGGCTTCCGCCCTCATCTTTTGCAACACCAAGGCCGAGGTCCATTATGTCACCGTTGTTTTGCAGCAGTTCGGTTATGATGCCGATGAATTGACCTCTGATTTGCCGCAAAGCGCGCGCGAACACGTTCTCATGCGGTTGCGCAAAGGCGCTCTTCGTTTCCTGGTCGCCACCGATGTGGCGGCTCGCGGTATCGACATCCCGGAACTTTCGCATGTGATCCTTTATGAACCACCTGACGAATCCGAAGCTTATATCCATCGCGCCGGACGTACCGGCCGGGCTGGAGCTTCCGGGATTGCGATTTCTCTGGTCAACACGGTCGAAAAGTTCACTCTTGACCGCATTGGCAAGCGCTTTGGCATCGATTTGCATGAAAGACCTGTGCCGACCGACGAAGACGTGCAAACCGTTGTTGCAGAACGGGTGATCGCTCTACTTGAGGCGCGTTTGCGCGAACGCGAAAAACGGCTTGTTGAGCGCAGTTTGCGCTTTGTGCCGCTGGGCCGCGCTTTGGCCGAAAACGAAGATGAATCGGCCATTATTGCCATGCTCTTGGACGATTTTTATCAAAAATCTCTCCATGCTCCAGCTTTCGTACTGCCGGAAATCGAGCAAAAATCCCCATCCGACAAAAGCAGAACCAGTCGTAATCGTTCCAGCCGCCGCAAGCGCCCCACGCAACGCCGGCGCAACTAGAAAGGGTTTGGTGGAACAGATGCTATCTGACTCGATTAGCGGCGTTCTGCAGGCCGGTTTAAGAGGCGATAGTTTTTTGCGCGATCCTGAGCGGTCATTTCAGCCTCTGCCCAATGACGTATGGGTTTCTCCCAACCTGATCAAAGAAAACCACCTGGTCGAAGGCGCAACCGTCAGCGGGGCTGCCCAGCGAGTCAACAACAGGCTGGAACTTCAGTCTGTGCAATCGGTCTGCGGATTATCCGTCCAGGACTTCCGCAACCGAACGACATTCGACCGGCTTGTTGCTGTTCATCCGCACCAGCGTTTTGAGTTGGGTGCAAATCAAAATGTATCGATGCGGATTATCGATCTGATCGCACCCATCGGCAAAGGGACACGCGGGTTGATCGTGTCGCCACCCAAGGCAGGTAAAACCCGTCTTCTCGAAGAAATCGCTGTGGCGATCCACGTCAGTGAACCGGAAGCTCGGATCGTTGTGCTGCTGATCGATGAACGACCGGAAGAGGTCACCCATTTCCGCCGGACTGTGCCGGCAGAGGTGTTGGCCAGTTCCGCAGACCAGAGTGTCGAGTCGCATGTCAAACTGGCTGAATTGACGTTGGTCCATGTTCGCTGTGAAGTGGAATGCAGACGGCACATCGTGATCTTGCTCGACAGTCTGACTCGCCTGGCACGCGCTTTCAACCAATATGGCGTCGGATCGCGCAAGACTCTTTCCGGCGGTCTCGATAGCCGCGCTCTGGAGATTCCCCGGCGATTTTTTGGTTTAGCCCGCAATATCGAAAACGGGGGTTCGGTCACCGTCATCGCTACGGCAATGGTCAATACCGGATCGAGAATGGATGATTATATCTATGAAGAATTCAAGGGGACAGGCAACAGCGAAATCGTATTGGATCGCTCTCTGGCTGAGGTCCGGATTTTCCCGGCCATCAATTTGATCGCCAGCAGCACACGGCGGGAAGAATTGCTCTACACGGAAACGGAGATCAGTTGGTTGCGCACATTGCGCAGGTGGATCGCCGATCGCGATGCCAAGACATCGATGCAGGGTTTGTTGCGGCTGATCGAAGCAAGTCCCGACAATCAGCATTTGATGCAGATGCCTTTGTCGATTTGAAATAAAACGCACGCAGTCCTGGATGTTGCCTGTGCTCGGGTTTGCACTCTGGGAAAAAAGCAAAAGGGCAGGGGCCGATTTATTTGATATCCGGCCACCTGCCCGAAAGTTCGAGTCAATTAATGGTTTTATTGACGATTCACAGGGGAAGTTGAGCACCGCAACTGATCGGTCCGACCCGCAGAGGCGATGTCTTGGTTTTGCGCAACCAACTGTTGCCCACTGCCAATTGGATCGGCGCCTATATTATTTGTCATTTCCTTTGATCAGCAGATAGAGCGCGACAAGCAAGAGAACCACCACGAATTCGGATCCGCCGGCAGAAACAAGCCAGCCGTTCTTGAAATGAACCTTAACAATCGCCCCCAGCATCACCACAGCGATTGCCGCTGCACCCAAACGGGTCACGATTGCCTTGGTGAAACCGCCTACCAGCACAAGAATTCCGCCGCCAACTTCCGCCAGCGCGACCAAAAGAGCGATTACAGTTGGGAAGCCCATTGCCTTGGCAAAATTTTCCACCGGGAATTTGAGCAAGCCGTGCGAGATAAAGACACTGGCCAAAGCAATGCGCAACAACCACGGCGCGACGGGCTTGAGACTGTCAAGAAATTTCATACTACCCTCCTGATCGATTGTCCAACAATTTTCTGCTCCATTTGCGATAAAACCTGTTTCACTTGAACGATGTCACAAGACCGTATAACAGCAGAATTTTGCCGATTATTCCACATCGAGGATTGGCAATGCAGCGAACAACTGGCTTATCCGCTGTCGCAGAGCAAGATTAAGTGCAGTCAACGTTCGATATTCCGTTTTTTGGACATACGAAGCGATTGTCAGGGGGTTGGAAATTCTGAGCGAGATTTTCATGCCGGGATGACAGGCAGCCTGGGTTCCCTGGATAGCGGCCGGGTAAACCGGTACGACCATTTGATCTTCGCGCCAAAGCTCATAAAGGGTTTTGGCAAGGCCGAACTTGAAACGACGGAGACGCCGCATACGTCCGATCGATCCTTCGGGGAAAATGCACACCAAATGGCCCTGGCGAAGCTGCTCTTTTGCGCCTTCAACCATGGCAAACGGATTGCCTGAGGTGCGTACCGGAAACGCTCCGCTCACCGCCACACGCCTGATCATAAATTCTGACAGTGGCGGAATGATTTTTTGCAGAATACGACCAATTGGCCAGGGCAAGGATTGGCTTGAAAAATAGGCTGTGAGAACCTGTCGGCATTTTTCGACATCAAAGAGCCATTCTGTGGCGGCAAACGAAATCGGGCGTCGGATAGCCCCGGCGAGCAAAAAGACATCTTTCCAGTTGAGGTGATTGCAGGCCAGAACCGCCGGACCATTGCCCGGGAGTTGCATCGCCGTTTCGATCCGCAGACGCGTCAGGTATAAAAAGCAGCGGCTGTTTTTTTGCCAGACATGGTAGACGCGTGGTGAAAACCGCTTTGATAGAGTCCCCGATTGATGCATTTGCAAATCCTCAGTGCGCGATTGATCAGCTGTTGGATTGGCAGGGGAGACAGCGCGAAGGAAATTTGAGTTAAATAGGGAACCTGACCGTACCAGTCGTCTTGGCGTCGAGATTTGAGGGCTTTTTGGCAGATTTTTTATATTCATAAATCCAAAGAAAAAGAAAAATACAGAAAAGAGTCATATACATGGCGCCGGTCATAAAACCTTGATACCAGTTGTAATCCAGAGATTGGGAAAATAACCGTGAATGCTGTAATCCCATCCCGCGGCTGATTTGAATGGCTTTGTCTGCCAACAGCTGATGGTATTTGAGTGCAAAGGCGCCATAAAGTATAACCATACCCCAACGGGTCCATTTGACCAGGTTTGCGCCCGACTTGACCATGATGGCCCATATTAGCAGCGCCAGAATAACTGTTCTGATCGGATGCAGTTGCATCCATTCTTTTAAAAAGAGAAGAATTTTCCAGACGAGATTCATTGCACCCCTGAAAATGGCCGACTGATATGATTAAGTATATAAGATTTACTTTTCATATGCAAGAAAATTCCATTCATTGGTCAATCTTTCTGTTCGGTTTTGGTTTTCAAGTCAATGCCTGGCCTGGACCATCGCAAAACCATAAAAAAACCCATCCTTTTGTCCTGAGGCAAAAAAGATGGGTTTGATCGGATGAAACAGGTCTTCTGGCAATCCGGCTCAACAGAGTCGATCGCCGAAAGTTGACATCGGTGGTTCCCGGAACTGAACAATTGTCGCAGATCGAGATCGCTGTGGCATGCCTGTCGCCACTTCGATTGGTTCGCTAGAGAGTTTCGCCGATGGCCTGGGCGACGATTTCGACGCCTCTGCTGATTTTGGCTTCCGGCATGTGTGAGAACGACAGTCTGATGAAATGGTTGCGTTGACCCAAGGGATCAAAGGCTTTGCCCACCACGAATATGGCTCCCTTGGCCAGCGAAGTTTTAAGCACCTGGTTGGCATCGATGTGTTCCGGCATTTCCACCCACACATAAAATCCGCCTTTGGGCGTGTTCCAGCGCACGTCTGCCGGCATATGCTGCTGCAAAGCGGCCAGCATGATGTCGGCGCGGTGTTTGTAAGCCTGCCGCAGCCGATTGAGATAGGGCTCCAGCTTGCCCTGCCGGAAGAATTCGCATGCCAGTACCTGGGTAAAGGTCGAGGTACAGGCATCCATCGATTGTTTGGCAAGCTCGGCTTTGTTGATGATCTCTTTTGGCGCCAACAGGTAGCCGATACGCATGCCGGGGCCGAATATCTTGGAGAGCGAGCCGGTATAACAGATCGGCGTTTGTTCCTTGCCGAGAGTTTTAAGCGGTGTGGTGACCGCGCAATCCGCAGGGTCAAAATAAAGCTCGTTGTAGGGATCATCTTCCAGCAGCACGAGATCTTTGGCCTGCAGGCGCTGCAACAGAGCCAGGCGCCTTTCGCGGCTGTAGATGATACCGGCCGGATTGTGAAAATTGGGCGTGATATAGACAAACTTAACTTTTTGCGTCTTGTCCAGGATCCGGTCAAAGTCATCGAGAATCATCCCATCGGCGTCAAGGGGTACGCCGACCAGATTCGCCTGGTAAGAGAGAAAAACAGTCACCGCACCGGTAAAACTGGGGTCTTCACAGATGACGGTGTCGCCGGGATCGATAAAGATTTTGCTCATGATGTTGATGGCTTGCAGCGAACCGGTGGTGATGATTACTTCGTTGCCTTCCAGCGGCAAACCTTTCTTTTGCAGATACGCTTTGATTGCCTCGACCAGGGGCGGGTAGCCTCCGGTTGGGCCGTACTGAAAACCGGTTTGTTTTTGTTCGACTGTCAGGGATCGATAAATCTCGTCAACCTCGTCGATCGGAAAGAGCGAGGGATTGGGCATCCCGCCGGCAAAAGAAATGATATCCGGTCTGACCGCCGTGTTGAGCAGCTCGCGTATGGCAGACGAGCGCATTGCTTTCACACTTGCAGAAAAATCGACCATGTTTAACCTCCCCAAGAACTATCAAAATATTCTCTCGTGTTTCAATCGAATTCAGCAATCGGTGCACCCAACTTTGCTGAGCCTGAAGCAAGCGTCACACATGCTCGACTGGCTTGGTTTCTCGAGTCGCATTCCTGATGGTTGTGTGTTCCGGTGCGCGGTTGCTCGCCGATTCCGGATTTTCCATCTATTGTTATATTAGCCTTTTCCACTTGACGAATCAAGTATGTTTTTTTCTTGCTAACCTTAAATTATTTATCGATTTGATCGTTTTGAATAAGGTATTAATAGCGCTATATGGATTGCCTTTGATTAATCGCGGAATTCAAATCTTGTGCCGGCACTATCGGGTCTTGCAGACAAGCGCAAGGGGATTGGGCGTGTCTGCGCAAAACTGGGGCCAGCGCTTTTCGCTACCCAGATCTCCATAAGGCGAGGCTGTGGGTTCGATCGATGCAAGACTTGCCGAATCGAATCGCTTGAGTTTGGTCCGATTGGTTCAATGCCCATTGTTCAGGGGGCCAGCCATTCAACTCCAATGCTTTGATCCCATACCGACTTTTTGCTGCAATCCTGACCTTTGTTGAATTTCAAAAGCACTTGACTTTGGATAAAAACTTTACGATAATTTCAAAACAAATGTATTCCGTCTTCAAATGGGACACACCTGTTTTCAGAACAAACCTTAATCGAATTTTCCGTACAGAGAGGGAGCTGTCATATGAAAAGAGCACTTTTGCCACTGGTTGTCCTGGTCGCGCTGATTGCCATGAATTCTTGTGGGGAAAAAACCGCTGTCGTTGAATCGGGTATTTATCAGGGAACGATTTATAAAGTCGAGCCGGAAAAAACAGAGATTTACGTTGAGCTCTCGGATGGCAGAATTCTAGAACTCTATTTTACCGATCAAACCCTGTTGACAAAAAATGACGAAACCGTTGAATTCTCCGTTCTCGCCAAAGGCGACACGGTTGAAGTGCAGATTGAAAAAATCGGAAAGCGATTGGATCCCATCTCCGTTGCGATAAAGGGACAGCATGACTGAGTTACCCAATTTTTGGCGCACGGAAATCTGGCACCCGCTTGCGGTCCATTTGCCGCTGGTCCTTTTGATTTTTTCAACCCTGTTTTCACTGCTGGGCCTGATCATCAAGAGCAACATGTGGTCGACCGTCGGGCGTGTTTTCTTGTTCATCGGTACGGCGGGTGCCTGGGTTTCCATCTACACCGGTAAACTCGCGGACGCGATTGTCGTAAGAGGTCTATGCGATCCGACCGTGCTCGAAGCGCATGAACATGCAGCCTATTGGGTGGGTTCGCTTTTTACCGGCGCCTCTTTGCTTGCCTTGCTCGGCCTGAATGGCAAGCTTTTGAAGATTCGTTCTGTGCTATCCGTTGTTATGATCATTTGCATGCTGATTGGATCAGCCGTTCTTGTGCGCACTGGCCATCTCGGCGCACAGCTGGTTTACCAGCAAGCCGCAGGTGTTTACACACCATCAGCGGACTGCAATGAATTCAGCGAATAGGGTGGGCCTTCGGTTCACCCAGTTCCGCAGGACCGGTCCTGCCGCGTTCTTGTTCATCTTTGCAGCAAGAACCATTTCCAATCGCTTGGTGCAAATACCTTGCTGTGTTTATTGGGGATTTGGTGCTTCGCACCGAATCCAGGTTTAATTCCATTGGCACCAGCTTTGGGTAAAATCAGCAGATCCTGACCCAGATCAAAGAGAATGGCATGGAAAAGAGAGGTGTTGCTCTTGTCGGCAGCTGTTTGGTTGATGAATTGCTGCCGGTTGTACATCCCGGTGAACTGACTTATGTGGATGCCGATCGATTTGTTTCCGATACCGAGCTCAAAGCCGAGCGGCGACAGCACAGTGTCGGCGGTATGGCATTGAATGTTGGAGTGGATTTGGCAAAAATCGCTGCCGGTTATCCGGTTGCGGTTATCGGCAAAGTCGGCGCTGATGCGCGTGCCGACCTGATCCGCCAGATTCTTCACCAACACGGGATATCGAGCGACTTTTTGCTCGTGGATCCGCAGCATGAAACCTCCTGGACGCAGGTGATCTATGTCCAGATGGCGGACGAAAGAATCGAACGAATTTTTCGCCACACGCTGGGCGCTATGGGTGCATTTCGGCCAGAGGAGGTCTTACTCGAACCGCTTGCCGATTATCGCATCGTTATGGTCGGATACGGATTGCTCTTGCCGCAATTCGATCTCGAAGAGGCTCAAGTCGGCACGCGAATGGCGCTTCTGCTGCAGCGTCTGCAGCAAGCCGGCCATTTGACCGCAGTCGACTTTGTTTCTCCGTCTGCTGAAAACCTGTTCAAGTTTATCCGATATCGCCAGACGCTTAAATATGTCGATATCTGTTGCATCAACGACGATCAGGCAATGGCGCTTGCCGGGTGCACAAATCCGGCCGCTGCCTGCCGTGCTCTGGTCGATCGCCACGGCGCGGGTATGGCGGTGGTGCACTGCGGGGCGGTGGGTCCCAACTATGCTTACCGCGCCGGGCAAACTTTGATCCAACGGCCGAATTTTGTCATCAAACCGGAAGAGATCGCCGGCAACGCCGGCGCCGGCGATGCATTCTCCGCCGGATTCTTGCATGGTTTTCATCAGCGCTGGGAAATCGAGCGCTGCCTCGATTTTGCCGCTGCAGCCGCCGCCATCAGTCTGCGCGACGCCTCGACCACCGGCGCCATGCGCTCCGAAGCCGAGATTCTCACTTTTATGCAAAATGGGAAACGGGTCGAGCCATGCTCCTGAACCAATCGGCAGTTTCCCATCTCTATCTGATCGGTGTCGGCCAGATTGGTTCTGCCCTTTTGCAAATCTTGCAACAGCACAGCTCAGCAACCCGGATTGCCCATCTGCAGCTCTGGGGTCTCAGCAACAGCCGTAAAATGGTTTGCAGCCGCGAACCGCTGTCGCCCGCCAAGTGGCAATCGGTGTTGCAGAGCGGCCAAACTGCAGACCTGGATCTATTCGTGCAGGCGATCCGCGCTGACCCCCATCCGCGGCGCATTTTTATCGATTGCACTGCCGACGAGAGGGTGGCACGGCTTTATCCGCAACTGTTCAGCTGCGGGGTGCATGTCGTGACTCCCAACAAGATTGCCAATACCCTTGAAATGGCTTTTTATCGCGGTTTGTTCGAGAAAGCGCAGCATTTCGGCGTGCAATACCGCTACGAAACCACTGTCGGTGCTGCCTTGCCAATCATCAGCTCTGTGCGCGACCTGCTCGACACCGGCGATGCGATCACCTGCATCGAAGGCATCCTTTCAGGAACCCTGAGCATGCTCTTCAGTTCCCTGTCCGGTGAGCAGCCATTCAGCGCTCTTGTCAAAGACGCCCATCGCCGCGGATTGACTGAACCCGACCCGCGCAGCGATTTGCGCGGCCTGGATGTGGCCCGCAAGCTGTTGATCCTCCTGCGCGAAGTCGGGTTGCCTCTGGAATTGCATGAAATTGAGGTCGAATCCCTGTTGCCGCCGGTCTGGTTTGGCTTTGCAATGGCGGAGTTTTGGCAAAAGCTGCCGGAATTGGACAAGCAATTTGAAGCAATGCGGGTGTCTGCAAGCCAAAAGGGCAGTCGACTCGGGTATGTGGCTTCATGGCTCAACGGCCGCAGTAGAGTGGCCTTGCACGAAGTTGCCGGCGCTGGTGATCTCGCCGCCTGTCGCGCCGGTGAAAATCTGATCAAAATCACCAGCCGGCGTTATCTCGATTCTCCTCTGGTCATCAAGGGCCCGGGAGCGGGCCCAGAGATTACCGCCGCCGGGGTGCTTGCCGATATTCTGCATGTCGCCTCCGGCCAAAACATCAGTCGATCTTGATTCCGCTCTGCATCCACCACAACAGCCCCCACATCACCGTTCAGCGCCGATGGCGGGCGTTGAGCCCGTCTGGCGATCGCCGATGTGAATGCCAATCGCGCTTTATTCAACTCGCGGCTGTTTATTCGATAGAATTGCGATCGTTCGTTATGGATCGGTCCGACAATCGAACAGGCCAATCGATGTTGCCGGGCATCATCCCGGGCTGTTCCGCGGCGCTTTTGATTAAACGATATGCCCAAAGAGCGGAACGGTCGACGGGACGATCGCCAAAAGATACGGTCGGGGAAAAAGTCTTTTGTTGTTGTCGATATTTTTTTTACCTTAATCGGATTTTTAACTGACTTTTTGCGGTTGTCTGCACCTGCAGGATCGGCGGGCCCGCAAGATTCTGACAGGCGAAGCGATGCTCAGCTGGCCTAATTTGTTCTGCACGGTTTCGGTGCGCAGCACCGGATCTAAAAGAAAATCAATCTGATGGCAAAGCATGTTGGGTGAAAAGTGCCCTTTTCTCAACCGCATAAAGAATAAGCGATTGGATAATTTTTGATTCGGTTAACACCGAATCTGGCCTGAATAAAGAGGAGAACAACCGTGGTGGAAAAGAAGATTGTCAGTATCGATGAACTGGAAGAGTTGTTGTCGCAGCCCACAGCAATCCTGGAAAAGACGATGGCCGGACTCGACGGCGATTTTTTGATATTGGGCGCTGGCGGCAAAATGGGGCCGACCTTGACCCGTATGGCAAAACGCGCTTTGCAAAATCAGAACGACAAACGCCGGGTTTTGGCAGTCGATCTTTTCCCGCAACCAGAAATGCGTGCGCGCCTGGAACAGCACGGAATCGAAACAATCCAGGGCAATTTGCTCGATCGCCAGTTTATCGAAAAGCTGCCGGAAATCAAAAATATCGTCTATATGGCCGGCATGAAATTCGGTTCGGTTGAAAATGTCGAGATGACCTGGGGGGTAAACACTTTTCTTCCCACTCTGGTCGCAGAGCGGTTTAAAGATTCGCGCATCACCGCTTTTTCAACAGGCAATGTCTATCCGATGGTGCCGCTCAAGAGCGGCGGCTGCACGGAAAACGTACCCCCCGAGCCGATCGGCGATTATGCGCAATCCTGTCTTGGCCGGGAACGAATGTTTCAATTTTTCAGCCGGCAAAACCACACCCCTGTTTGCATCGTCCGCCTCAATTATGCGGTCGAGTTGCGCTATGGGGTTCTGGTTGATATCGCGACCAAAGTTCTGCACGAACAGCCGGTCGATGTGAGCATGGGCTATTTCAATGTTATCTGGCAGGGCGATGCCAATGCGATGATTCTCAATTCGCTGGCTCTGTGTGCTTCGCCGGCCGTTTACCTCAATGTGGCTGGTTCGGAGACGGTTTCGTTGCGCTGGGCTGCGCAACAATTCGCCGAACTGTTTGGCAAACCGGCCGTCTTTATCGGTGAAGAAGAGTCGACTGCGTTTCTGAACAATGCCGCGAAATCATTTCGCCTGTACGGCTACCCCTCGGTTTCACTGTCGCAAATGATTCTGTGGATTGCCGATTGGCTCAAACGGGATATGCCATTGCTCAACAAGCCGACTCATTTTCAAGAGCGCAAGGGAAAATTCTAGCATAAGGATCTGGCGCATGAAAAAATTGCCGATGCCCTCAGATGCGGTGCTTCGCGCTCTGCAACAGGGTGTGGTTAGTCCTGCACATCCGCTGGCGCTCGACAAATCCCGTAAACTGGACGAAGTGCATCAACGGGCCTTGACCCGTTATTATCTGGCGGCCGGTGCCGGCGGTTTGGCTGTGGCGGTGCATACCACCCAATTCGAAATACGGTTGCCGCAACACAACCTGCTGCAACCTGTTTTGCGTCTGGCTGTCGAAGAAGCGATCAAATATGAACAGCAGCACAGTCGATCGATCGTGAAAATCGCCGGGGTGGTGGGCAAAACAGCGCAAGCGCTGCAAGAGGCAGACCTGGCGGCGGGGTTGGGATATGACGCCGCGCTGCTCAGCCTTAAGGCTTTTGCCGGCGCCAGCAACAGCGAATTGCTCGACCACTGCCGTCGTGTCGCTGAAAAAATTCCTCTGATCGGTTTTTATTTGCAGACCGCTGTTGGCGGACGCGTACTCGATACCGATTTTTGGCGCCAATTCTGCCATATTGAAAATGTCTTGGCAATCAAAATTGCACCTTTTAACCGATATTATACTCTCGATGTGTTGCGGGGCGTGGCTGAATCTGGCAGAGCAGGGGAGATCGCCCTTTATACGGGCAACGACGATTCGATTATCGTCGACTTGCTGACACCGGTGGAACTTAAAACGGCCGCCGGGACCACGCTTATGCAAATTGTCGGCGGCTTGCTCGGCCATTATGCAGTGTGGACACAAAAGGCCGTTGAACACTTTGACCGGGTCCGAAGTCTTGTCCAATCCAATCGGGCTATTCCTTCCGATCTTTTGACCCTGGCCGCGGCAGTGACCGATTGCAACGGTGCGTTTTTCGATGTCGCCAATCAATTTCGCGGCGTTATTGTCGGCATTCACGAAGTGCTGCGCCGGCAGGGATTGATGTCCGGCACGTGGACTCTTGATCCAGATGAGACCTTGTCGGAGGCACAAGCCAAGGAAATCGATCGCGTCTATCACGCCTATCCGCACCTGAACGACGATGCATTTATCGCCGCTCATCTTCCCGAGTGGTTGAAAACTTGATCGAACACGCCAGCGACCACGTGTTGCTGGCGTGCCTTCCTGCCGCTACAGCAAAATTCTCATCCCCCGCAATCGCTCGACTTTCCACTGCAACAGCTGATTGAAAAACCTCTATTCGCATCCTTTTAAACAGATCAAATCGAATATAATTGCGAAAAGACTTGCTATAATTAACGAAATAGTGTATAATTCATCATGCAAAGAGTCTGGTCGGTCGATTCGATCTTCAAAGATCAGGAAAGTCGCATGTTTGGGTGATGCGAAGGTTGTTTCGGGAGGCTTGCATGGGTTTATCGGCTGTGCACAGCGCGGCAGTGTTGGGAATCAACGCCTATGAAGTCAGGGTGGAGACCCATCTGGAAGGAAACCTGCCACATTTTGTCATGGTGGGATTGCCGGAAGGAGCGGTGCGGGAGTCCAAGGAGCGTGTGCAGGCCGCGATCAAGAATTCGGGATTTATATTTCCCCTCAAACGCATCACTTTGAACCTGGCTCCTGCGGACATTCGCAAGGAAGGGGCGGCGTTTGATTTCCCGATCGCTGTCGGTATCCTGGCAGCCAGCGGTGTTTTGCAGAACACCGGCCTTGAGCAAGTTACGATTATCGGTGAGCTTGGACTGGACGGCTCCGTCCGTCCGGTCCAGGGCGTCTTGCCGATCGCGGTGATGGTGGCGCGGCAAAAAAACAGGGGACTGGTGTTGCCGCGCGGCAACGCCCGCGAAGCCGCCATGGCTCGCGATTTGAAAGTCTATCCGGTCGATACATTGCGCGAAGCGCTCGACTTTCTGCAAGGCCACCAGAAAATTGATCCGTTTGTCGTTGACATTCAATCGGTGTTCACCCATCAGGTTCCGGGCGCTGTCGATTTCAGCGATGTCAAAGGCCAGGAACACGTCAAACGTGCTCTCGAGGTTGCAGCAGCCGGTGGCCATAACGTGGTGATGATCGGTCCGCCTGGTTCGGGAAAAACCATGTTGGCCAAACGCTTGCCGACCATCTTGCCGCCTATGACCCTGCAGGAGGCCCTGGAAGCCACCAAGATCCATTCGGTTGCCGGATTGCTCAAACCCGGTGCATCGCTGATCACCTGCCGGCCTTTTCGGTCCCCGCATCACACGATCAGCGATGCCGGTCTGATCGGCGGTGGAACTGTGCCGCGGCCGGGCGAGGTGAGCCTGGCGCATCACGGCGTGCTTTTTCTCGACGAATTGCCTGAATTCAAAAAAAATGTCCTCGACGTCATGCGCCAACCTTTGGAGGACGGCAAAGTCACCATCGCGCGCGCAGCGATTTCGCTGACCTATCCCGCGTCGTTCATGCTGGCCGCAGCGATGAATCCCTGTCCATGCGGCTATCATACCGATCCCAATCACGCCTGTCAGTGCACAGGGCAGATGATCCAGCGCTATCTGGCGCGCATCTCTGGACCGTTGATGGACCGCATCGACATCCATCTCGACGTGCCCGCGGTGCCTTATCGCGACCTCAGCAGCACTTCAAACGGCGAGAATTCGCAACAGATCCGCAGCCGGGTCATACAGGCTCGCAATCGTCAACTGGCGCGATTTCGCGAGCATCCCCATCTCTATTGCAATGCGCGCATGGAATCCCGCGAAACCCGTCAGTTTTGCCGCATCGACCGCGACTCGCATGCTCTGATGCGCAACGCCATCCAATCGCTTGGCTTGTCGGCGCGCGCATATGACAGAATTCTCAAACTGGCGCGCACGATCGCCGATCTGGATGGTTGTGGCGAAATCAGCGCTTCCCATATCAGCGAAGCCATACAATATCGCACCTTGGACAGGCTGCAGATTCTCTAAAGGATGCCATTGTGCGCTCCGACTCGGTTTCACGGATAAATCACTTGACAAATTTATCAGGAATGCCTACCCTTAATTGTTATTTTTATCTGGCCGGAAACAGCTGTGCAAGTCATTCCCGGATTCGGTGCGCAGCACCGAACCTCACAGAAGATCAATCTGATAGCAATACACAGAGGGTGAAAACTGCCATTTGTGCAACCGCATAAGGAATAAGTGATTGAATGATTTTTGATTCGGTTGACACCGAATCTGGGTTATTGATGCACCAAGTGAACCTCAACGCAGCGAAACAGCTTTGTTTCGAATTTTTGCTGACCTATCGATTGACAATTTGGTGCCCCTGATTTATAATGGATAACTTGGATATGTTGTGATGAAACTCGGTCGAATACACTCGCTAAAGATGCGGGCAGGGCAAACGCTTTTGTCTGTTGTTTTCCTGGCGGTAGTCGGAGCCTTGCAGGCGCAGTCTATCCATGTCGCCGGTAAGGTAACCGCTGCCGGCATTCCCGTGCAAAACGCCAGGATTACCTTTATCGCCAGCGACGATCGGGATCGACTATTTTCGACCCTGACCGATGGCGATGGTGCTTTCCAAATCGATATTCAAACCCTGGTCGAATCCCAAACATCTGTGCCAGAGGAGTATTTTTTGGCACAAAACTATCCCAATCCTTTTTCTGTTTCAACGGCCATCGCCTATTTTCATGATTATCCGGCAGAAGCATGGATCGCGATTTACGATGTGTTGGGCAGAGAGGTGCAACGATTTTCCGCCTTTGCGGGTGGTGGTGTGCGGGAGGTGATTTGGGACGGTGCAGATCGTTTCGGCAACCAAGTCGCACCTGGTCTTTATTTTTATCGGCTGCAGGTGGGGAGAGAGTTACGGGTAAAAAAACTGCTCTATCTACCGGATACGGCTCCCCATACCGGAACACGAGATGCCCATTTTTTCCTTTTTCTTCAGAACGTCTTTTGCCGGCGATTTCGGAATTTCAGCAAGCTCCGACTTTTATCGTGCGCATCGAAAACACGGAAACCACAGTGCCGCGCATCCTGCCCGCCGAATTTACCGATCAGCCGGTGCAAGAAAATTTTCCACTCAACTATATCGTCGAAGAATTGAGTCCGCACGCCGCCACCATTTTCTTGCACAACAGCCAGCAGACCATCCGCGGATTTGGTGCCGCCAACATCGTCGGCTGGCGTCCGGATATGACTGCGGCGCAGATCCAGACGGCCGTTGGCACCGATCCGGGACAGCTCGGTTTCACCATCCTGCGTCTGCGGATTCCTTCCAATACCAATGACTTCCGATTGCAGGTGGCCACTGCCAAAGCGGCCTATGAACGGGGCGCCATGATCATCGCGTCGCCATGGTCACCGCCGGCCAGAATGAAAACCAACAACAGCCTTGTAGGCGGTCGGCTTATCGATACCTGTTACGCTGACCATGCAGAACACCTGGCCTCCTTCGCCGTCTATATGGCAAAGCAGGGAGTACCGCTCTATGCCATTTCTGTGCAGAATGAGCCGGATGTGCAGGTGACCTATGAATCCTGCGACTGGAGCAGCCAGGAAATGGTTCGTTTTCTCAGTGAAAACGCACCGGCAATCGGGGTACCGGTGATGGCTCCTGAATCCTTTCATTTCGACCGCACCTTTTCCGACGTCATTTTGCGCGATTCTCTGGCAACCGCAAACACCGCGATTATCGCCGGTCACATTTATGGCGGTGGGCTGGTGCCTTATCCGCCGGCTCGACAAAAGGGCAAAGAGGTGTGGATGACCGAACATCTGGATACCGATATCGGCTGGGCAAAGGTTCTGGCCACCGGCAAGGAGATCAACGATTGTCTGGTGGCGGGGATGAGTGCCTACGTGTGGTGGTACATCGTCCGTTTCTATGGTCCGATCGATGAAGACGGCAGGGTAACCAAACGCGGTTATGTGATGTCACAGTTTTCGCGCTTTATTCGCCCGGGTTTCGTGTGTGTGGATGTCGAGGAAAACCCCCAACCCCAGATTCATCTCTCAGCCTATCGCGGCGATGGGTGCATCGTCCTCATCGCCATCAACACCGCTGCACAGGCGATAAAGCAGACCTTTATTTTTCAGGATGGTCACACGCAGGTGGTTCTGCCGTACGTGACCTCGCAAAGCCAGAATTGTGCGGCGCAAAGAGAGATCCCCGTTCGCAGTGGGATTTTTCGCGCGACCTTGCCGCCGTCGAGCATCACCACATTTGTGGCGAATTGAGCAAACCCAGATTTGGTGCGCAGCACCGGATCTCAAAGAAAATCAATCTGATGGCAATGGACGTTGGGTGAAAAGTGTCCTATTCGCAACCGCAGCAAGAATAAGCGATTGACAGTTTTTTTGATTCGGTTAACACCGAATCTGGGGCATACGGACGATTTTGTTTTCGGGGTGGCAAGAAAAAGCGTTGGCAATCGCGGTTAAATTTTTTACATTAAGTGAGTTTGTCGAATAGTGTGACAGGCATGCGTGATGGTGGCAACTGCCGGTTGTTGGACCGCCGTCGTGCAGCAGGCCAGGAACACACCACAACCAACGAACATAAGCGAATGAGCGCGGCAATGGGGATACGTTTGGCGATTGCCAATCAGAAGGGTGGGGTGGGCAAGACCACGGTGTCGATGGGGCTTGCCGGGGTATTGGCCGAAGAAGGCGAACGGGTTTTGCTGATCGATATGGATCAGCAGGGCAATCTCTCTTCGGTGTTTATCGACAACATCCATATGGTGCAACCGACGATTGCCGACGTGTTGATTCGCGATGCGGATATTCGGCAAACGATCCGCACGACCGCTTTTTCGGGCATCGATATTCTGCCGGCCAATTTGGATCTGGCCAATCTGGACAGCGCCTTGGCCGGGGATGACGATGCGCAATTCTATCTGATCGAGTCGTTGCAGGAAGTGCTGGCCGAATATAGCTTTATGTTGATCGATTGTCCGCCGAATTTGAGCCGTGCGACCCGGATGGCGCTGGTGGCGGCGCAGGGATTGATCATTCCCATCGAGTGCCAGGAATGGGCGGTCAAGGGTTCGGCGCAATTGGAAAATTATATCGACCGAGTCAATCGGCGGGCCAATCCGGGTCTGAAAATACTCGGTTATGTGATCAACAAATATGACGCCCGTCGATCGCTGGAGAGCAGTTACAACCGGGTTTTGCGCGAAACCTTCCCGAACAAGATGTTTGCGTCAGAATTCAACAACAATGTGCAATACACCGAATCCGCCACTTTGCGCATGCCGATCAATTTTTACGCGCCGCATTCGCGCCAGGCGGATTGTTTTCGTCGATTTGCCAGAGAAGTGCGTGACCATGTCAAAAAAGAGCAAATTGCTTGAACAAGTGCGCGGTTCGCTTGTGCAGCCGCAGACGCTCGAACGACCTGATGAAGCCTTGTTGCCGCCGGAACCCTGGGGTGCAGACGGCGTCAAGCGCATGCGCAACGCCAAACTGATTCCGCTCGACTCGATCGATCCGGATCCGCAACAACCGCGCACGGCTTTGCATGATGAAACGCTGGAAGAATTGGCGGCATCGATCCAGCGCTACGGCCTCTTGCAGCCGATCTCCGTGGAAGCCGTCGAAGGCGGACGTTTTCGTTTGATTTCCGGCGAACGGCGCTATCGGGCTGCACAGCTGGTGGGGTTAAGCGAATTGCCGTGCATTGTGCAAAACGATGTTGCCGAGGCCGATCGCTACGCCCGTCAGCTGATCGAAAATCTGCAGCGCGAGGATTTGTCGCCGATCGACAAGGCACGGGCGCTGCTGCATTACAAATCCCTTCTGCCTGCTGACACCGTCTGGCAGGAGGTCGAGACGGCCGTCGGCCTCAGCAGCCGTCGGCGCAAACAGATCCTCGCTCTGCTCAATTTGCCGCCCCACCTGCAAAGTGAACTGGTGGCAACCGGCGGCCGGGCGAGCAAAAATCAAATCACCGAAAAACACGCGCGCGCGCTGCTGCTGCTCAACCACAAGCCGCAACAGCAACAAGCGCTCTACGACCGCATCAAAAAATCCAGCGACCCCATCCCTGGCGATGCGGCCCTGGCTCTTGCCCGCGAACTCAAGGGTCAGGAAACGCTCAAAACCTTTCGCGTGACCTATCGCGATCGCGCCGATTTGCTGAGCAAACTGCTCGCCAAAATCGCTGAGCTGCAAACCGAATAGAGCCGGTGTTGGTCTTTTTCAAGCGAGTGGGCAGGGGGGAACCTGGGTTCACCCTCACTCTCACCCGCTTATTTTTAGTTTATTCTGATCATGCCAGGCTCGGGTCATTTTAACCCTGCAATTGAGGAGTGATTCATGTCCTATCGTTCTCTCTATGTGCTCTTGCTGAGTGCCGTTGTCTCTGTCTTTTCGCAAACCGATCCAGCCCGGCTGGCGGCCTGGACGATCACCGCGGATGACTGCCGCCAGCGCGTCACCACACTTGCTGACGGCCGTTTTGGCGGTCGCGGTACCGGCGATTCCGAATTTATCGCCGCCGCCCGCTATATTGCCGCCGAATTTCAACGCGCCGGCCTCAAGCCGCTGGATGCGGATTCCTCTTATTTTCAGCGCTTTGCCGTTGATCGCAACCGCATCGCCGCCAATCCTTTTCTCGAATTGCTCACCCCCATCGCTTCACCCGTCGGCAGCGACACCCTGCGCATGCCGTTGCGCCTGCAAGACGATTTTTTGCCGGCCGCGTCATCGGCACCGTGCACGCTCAACGCGCCGCTCGTCTTTGCCGGCTATGGCATCCGCTCGCCGGAACACGGTTGGGATGACCTCGCCGATATCGACCTGCAAGGCGCCGTCGCTTTGGTCCTCGACGGCACCCCGCTGCTGCCCGATGCCCATTTCGACCGTTCTTTTCGCGGCAGGCGCAAACTGCGGTTTCTCGCCGATGCCGGCGCACGCGCCGCTCTCCTGGTCGGCGAACCGATCGGCGGCATTTCCAGCCGTCAATCGGTTCCGGCGGCCACCATTTCCGCTGCCGCTGCCGATCTCTTGCTCGCCGGCAGCGGCTGGACTCTGGCGGCCTTGCGCGATTCGATGCAGCAACGGCCGCGCAAGGTCTCCATGGCACTGCCGCATCGGGTTCACCTGCAAATCGCCAGCGAGCTCGCCGCAGAGCAGCAGACCATGAACATTGTCGGTTATCTGCCCGGCAGCGATCCCAAACTCCGCCATGAAGCCATCGTCATCGGCGCACATGCCGACCATATCGGCCAAATCGGTGATGCGGTTTTTACTGGCGCCAACGACAACGCCTCGGGTACGGCGGTGGTCATGGAACTGGCCGAAGCCTTTGCGGCTCTGCCGCAAGCTCCCAAGCGTTCCATTGTTTTTATGGCTTTCACCGGCGAGGAGATGGGGTTGCTCGGTTCCCGCTTTGCCGTCGAGAATCCCCTGTGGCCGGTGGCGCAAACCCGCGTTATGATCAATCTCGATATGGTCGGTTCCGGCACCGATGGCATGATGATCGTCGGCGGCAACAACTATCCCGAACTGCTCGACCTTTTTCGCCGCGCCAGCGCTGCCCATGAACAGGTACCGGTGCTCGATCGCTGGACCGCAGCCAATTCCGATCATTTTCCTTTTCACGAAAAAGGCATTCCCGCGATTTTTATCTATGCTCTCGGCGGGGTGTCAACTTATCATACGCCGCGCGATCGTCCGGAGACCCTGGATGCAGAGGTTATGGAACGCATCGGGCGATTGACTTTTCAGGTGGTCCTCGATCTCGCCAATCGCAACAAGGTCGATCTGGAGATGATTCCCAATCCGCAGCCATAATCGACTCGCTGCGGGACGATTAACCCCGCATGGACTAGGAGACGACAATGAAAAAGATCTGTTCTGCAGCTTGCGCTGCACTGGTTCTGCTGTCTGCCTGCCAGCAACCACAGGCAGAGAAAACGATTGTTGTGGCTGCAAATGCTCCCGCCGCGATAGGCCCCTATTCGCAGGGCGTGCGAATAGGCAACCGGCTCTATCTCTCGGGGCAACTCGGACTCGAGCCACAAAGCGGCGATTTTGTTGCCGGCGGTGTCGCCGAACAGTCCCGCCAGGCATTGGAAAACCAGCGCGCTGTGCTTGCCGAAGCCGGCTTTGCTTTCAGCGATGTGGTCTCTTGTCAGGTTTTTCTCATCAATATGGACGACTATGCCGCCTTCAATGCGGTGTATGCGGACTATTTTCCTGCAAATCCACCGGCGCGCGCCGTTGTGCAGGTTGGCCGCCTGCCCAAAAACGGGCTGGTGGAAATCATGATGGTTGCCGAAAAGTAGGATGGGAAACCATTGGCCGGATCCAGGCCGAATTTTCGCCTATGAAAAATGAACGCCGATATTGTTTGCAAAACGACCATCGCCACCCAACCGCATTTAAAATGAAAGACGAACCATGAAAGCCATTCTCATACAAAAACCGGGAGATTTTCAAATTGTCGACGTGCCCCGCCCACAACCGGGAAACGGGCAAGTTCTCATCCGATTGCACGCCGCCAGTTTGTGCAACCAACACGATCTCAAAGTCTGGACCGGCGGCTATCATCAACTCGCGTATCTCGAATACGGCATCCCGGGTTTTCCTGGTCATGAAGGCGCAGGTGAAATCGTTCAGGTCGGCAGTCAGGTCGACGGCTTTCGCATCGGCGACCGAGTTCTTTTCTCCGGTCTCGGTGGTCCGCCGCTCTATCAGGAATATGTTTTGCGCGATGCCGCTGAAATCGTCCGTTTTTCAGCGCAGCTGCCCTATGAACAGGTCGCCATGGCAGAGCTGTTCGGCTGTGTCCATCGCGGTTTGCGCAAAATGACCGACTGGCAGGGCAAATCGGTGTTGGTTGCCGGCCTCGGGCCCGCCGGCCTGGCCGCTGCGCAAATGGTCAAAGCCCTAGGCGCGCAGGTGGTTTGGGGCAGCGATTTGCGTCTGGCGCGATTGACGCTGGCCGAGCAGCTCGGCGTCGACCGCGCAGTCGACGCCGGAAATCCGCAAACCCATAAGCTGCTGGTAAACCAGGGTTTCGATCGTGTCTACGAAACCACCGGCAACTCAACCAGCATCCGGCAGAGTTTGCAGTGCGCCAGGGAAGGCGTGATCCTGTTCGGATACAGCGAAGGCGAGCTCTGTCTGGATGCCTATCCGATTTTTGATCGCGAATTGACCCTGGTGGGCTCCAAGTGGCTCACGGTCGACGATCTGCGCGCCGTCGCTGCCTGGATGGAATCCGGCGAAATTCGCACCGCACCCATGATCACCCATAGGTTCGCTTTCAGCGACTACCCGCAGGCGGTTGCCGCCATCCAGCGCGGCGAAGTGGTCAAGGCGGTTGTCGTCCCGGAGGAGTAGAATGCAGATCGGTCTGGACACCTACAGCTATCATCTCGCATTTGGGGCGCACGGCGATTTTGTGCCCCATAAGCCGCTCGATCTGGTGGCGTGTCTTGAGCGCGCCGCTGCGATCGGTTTTGCCGGTGTGCAGATCGATCCGATGCACCTGCCAGACCACAAACCGGCGGTGTTGCAACGCATCCGCGATGTTGCTGATGAGTTGTCCCTGTTTCTCGAAGCCGGGATCATCGGCATCGACAAGTCCGTGATTCTCGACGGGCTGCGGATCTGCCGCGCATTCGCAAGTCCGGTTCTTCGCACGTTTATCGGCTTTGATCGCTTTTCGCGGACGACGGATATCTCGGCATGCCTGCAAAAGGCAGCAACGGCTCTGCAGACCGTTGTGCCAGCGCTGCAGGACGAGGGCGTGGTGCTGGCCATCGAAAACCACGGCGATGTGACCAGCCGGGAACTCGTCGATTTGCTGGAAACCATCGGTTCTCCATCGATCGGCATCTGCCTGGATGTCGGCAACAGCTTGTGCGTCTTTGAAGATCCTGTTGCAGCGGCACGGCGGATGGCGCCGTATGCGGTCAGTTGCCATTTTAAAGATTATCGGGTACAGATGACCTATTCAGGTTGCGCGATCACCGGTGTCTCCCTTGGGCAGGGAAATATCGATTTGCCAGGCATTGCTGCTGTTTTAAAGAGTGCGCCGCGGCTCGAGCGGCTGTTTGTCGAGATTCCCATGCCCGCGTCTGGCGGTTTGCAGCAAGAAGACGAGGCGGTAAAAAATAGTTTGCAATTTTGTAAAACGGTTTTAAATTAAAGCGTTTCGATAGCAGAAACGACATTCGTTCACGAGGTCTGCAATTTTTATCTCCAGAATATTTTGCCAGTTACCAATTCTGGTGTTTTGGACAAAAAAAGAATTCGCCATAGATACTTTTTTCCTTGCATAATTAGAAAGAATTATTTAAGTTGTCTAAACGAAGCGGCTCTTTTTTGTGATAAGTTGATTAAAATCACATTTTATCACCAACGATTTCAGAACCGCAACGGCGAGAGGCAAGTGCGTTTTGCGGAAGGAATTAGGGCAAACCGCAACGGCAAGATGAGAAAAGGAGCCGGTACTTTCCTTCAGAGCTCTTTGATTCAGCATGATCAGCTCAGTTTCCTGTGAAAAGGGACAAGTCTGGAGACAGGATGAGATCTGCTCGCAAAACTGCACAAAGCGATGATAGAATGACTACGAATGCGAATCCGCAGCAGAAAAGTTGGTTGCCAATGACAACGGTCCCAGCAGCCAGCAATGCCCCTCAGCGCACGATCCACCAGCGAAATTTTCAGACTGAGGTGGCTCAAGAGCCTAAGACAGCGATTACTTTCAAAATTAAAGCATGCTCCTCGACAAAAGAGGGGGTTGGTTGTCCAGTACGTTGAGTACAGGAGATTGACCTCCTCTTTTTTTTATTTAGTTTTGTAGTCCAAACACATATGAATCCAATGGCGGCTGGATCGAATGAGAATCAATTAAAATTTGAAAGGAGGTGAGCAACGGCTTATCCCGCTACGCTTTTCTACCACGAAAGATCAAACAAACCGAACAGACGCAACACGCATCCCACTGGGGATGTGAGAATTCGCCGCCCATCTGATTTGCGCTGTTGTTGTCAGAATTTTGGAGGATCTCAACTATGATGAAAAAAATCAAGTTGCTATCAGTACCAATTCTGTTGTTTGCCATGGTACTGTTCACCACCACTCCTTCGTTTGGCGCTCTCGGTAAAGTCGCTGGTGTTGTCACCGATGCGGCTAGCGGAGAAGCTCTGCCCGGCGTCAATGTGCAGATCGAAGGAACCTCATTCGGTGCTGCCACCAATTTGCAGGGCCAGTACACGATCATTAACCTTCCCCCTGGCACTTATAATGTGGTCTTCACCTACATGGGGTATGCAACAAAGAAAGTAACCGGTGTGCGTTCGCAAATCGACGCAACCACCACGGTCAACGGTCAGTTGAGCCAAACCGTGATCGAAGGTGAAACCATTACCGTCGTCGCACAGCAGCCGATTGTCGACAAGACCATGACCGCCACCAAGGTGACCTTCAGCGATGAAGTGATCGACAACCAATTGCCGGTCTCTGATTTGAATCAAATCTTGAGCTCTTCGGTGGTCACGCAGAACATGCGCGGCGCCAACAAGGTTGGTGTCGGCTATATGATCGACGGTGTCAACGTGGCCGATCCTTATGCTTCCACCGGTGCCGGTTCGCAAGGCTACTCGATGGTCAAGCGTGAAATGACAGCCAACAGCAGCACTTCCGGCCGTTTCGAGGACAACAGCGTTCTCAACGCCACGGGCCGCGATGTCACCATGGTGCAAACCCTGGTCGACGTTGCCCAGAGCGCGGTGCAGGAAGTCAATGTCGTTGCCGGTACCATCAATGCCGAATATGCCGCATCGGGTGGCGTGATCAACATCGCCTCCAAGAGCGGCAGCAGCGATTTGTCGGCCAAAGTCTACGTGCGCAGCAGTCTCGGCGGACTCGATCATGCCGGTCCTGATGTGTACGACGCCAAACCTGACGCCGACGTGATGTCCGGCATGTCGGCTGCAGAGGTTTTTCTGGCTAAAAAAGCAGCCCTGCTGGCTGGCAATGACGCACAGAAAGCCACTGCCCAGTTTATGACCTGGGAACCAGGCGCTTATGAATACGGCGAAGATCCCCGTATCAACGCTGAAGTTTACCTCGGCGGCCCGTTGACCTCCAAGGGCAATTTCTTTTTCAGCGGCAACATGCTCAACGATCACGGCCGTTTCCCGGGCGAGTTCAACCGCAACATCGACGGATCGTTGAAAATCAACTACAACATCACCAAATCGGACAAGCTGACGCTGATGGGCAAGTTGCAGGACGGCGGCAAGCTCGGCGGTTGGTATAACCGTTTCTACACCTACACCAACCAGTTCTTCCTGGAAGGCCAGCCGGTCAGCCAGACCCTCGGCTATTTGTCCTATTTGAAACACAGCCATGTCTTCGACTCCAACACTTTTCTGGAAAGCACGCTCAGCCTGGTCGGCAACAACCGCACCTACGGTTTTTCCCCCAAGGATGGCAAGCTGGTCTATGGCGAATATGGTGAAGATTTCTTGATCCTCGACACCCCGGAAGAGTGCGAACTCTATCTGAATGGCCCGAACAATATCTTCATCCATGATGCCGGAAACAACCAGACTTTTGTCACCGAGGGTTTGGCCAGCAATCAGGGACGATTCGGCAAAGCCGGTTACTCGTATGAAGATTACAAGACCAGCGCCATGACGTTCGCCAGCAACTTTACCAAGCAGGTGAACTTTAATCATCAGATCAAAGCTGGTGGCGAGTACACCTACAACACCATCGACGTGATGACCCACAACGTGTCCGCTGGATGGATGCCCGCACCTTACCGATTCATTATCAACGAATATGAAGTCAATCCCTGGAGCTTGGGAACCTTCATTCAGGATCGAATCGAGTATGAAGGCATCATCGTCAACCTCGGTTTGCGTTTTGACGGCTACAGCATGGACACCAAGAGCGTCAGAAATCTCTACAAACCTGGCGTCTGGGACACCACCGCTTATGGTATGGTTTATGTCGCGCAGGATCTGGGCGAAGATAACGACGCGCATTTTTACTTCAGCCCGCGTCTGGGCATCTCCCACCCGATCAGCGAGACATCGACCATGCATTACAGCTGGGGCATCTACACGACCCAACCGAACAAAGCCTACTGGCTGCAGGATTACGGCGCTCTGGCCAACCTGAGCCTGCCGCGTATCTGGGATTCTGATCCGGAACCGGAAAAATCGACGGCTTATGAGATCGGTGTAACCACCGCTTTGACCAGCGAAATCGGTGCCGACTTGACCGCTTTCTACCGCGACAACCGCAACAGCACGGTCATGAGTATCGAAGTTTCGGGTTTCTCTGGCCAGCCGGGCGGTTTTACCCGTATGAGCTATTACACCAACCTCGGCTATCGCGACAGCCGCGGTCTGGAATTGACGCTGTGGAAACGCCCCTCTCCGAATCGCTACTTCGGTATAGTCGGGGTTTCCGGAACGCTGAGCGCATCATTCTCCTACGATTCACCGGCAAGCCTTGGCACCAGCCTGGTTGCAGACAAGAATGTCAAAACCAGCTTGATCGCCGGCTCAACGGACGAGTTGTTCGATCTGGATCTGCGCTTCCTCTATCCGACTATTTCGCGCTCCTATTCGGATTGGAACGGCAAGCTGACCATGATGTTCGATTTTCCGGCTGAATTTCGCCTGTCGACCATCACCACTTACCGCAGCCCCTGGCGTTTTGCCAAGACCATCGGCCTCACCAACAGCCGTTATGAAGAAAGACTTGACGGCGATTATTTCTTGCAGACCGATGTTCGTTTGAGCAAGTATTTTTCGCTCGGCAAATACCGCGCTGGTTTCTTTGTCGAAGCGCTCAATGCTCTCGATCGGCTGAACATCCTCTCTTATGAGACCTATGTCAGCAATGTGATGTACGAAAAAGAGGGAATTCCTTGGGGACCGTTGAATCGACCGGTCAACAACAATGGTATTCCCTACGCCGGTATCGCTCGTGAGCTCTATGCCGGGTTCGAATTCTCTTTCTGATCGATTGTCGAGCAGAAAAATTGATTTGGTATAAGGAGAATTAAATATGACAAAGAAACGTATATTGTTACCGCTACTCGTATTCTTGTTGGCGTTTATCGGCACCTCCTTCGCCAATAAATATCCGGGTATCGGTGTTGTCTCCTGCGGAGATCACTGGTCGACTCTCACGCCCAGCGGTTTTGGCAACATCATCAATGTCAATCCGCCGACCAGTTGGAGCGGATACATCGGCCGAATCACCGGGATCAGCTTTTTCACCCCTGGTGGTATGTATCCAGCAGGCGAAGAAATGCACATGTACTGGGGCGGCTCTCTCTATATGTATGAAGCCAGCACCCAGCCGATCAACTTCATCCAAACCGGCATTAGCGATGATCTGAAACACTACATGCGGGTATACAACCACAACAACCTGGCCGGTACCGCCAAGACGAGCAACGGCGGCGATATTGGTCGGGCTCCGTGGTCGAGCGCCGCTCGCACGATGCAGGTCTATGAAGCTATCATCCCGACCAATTCAGGCATTGATTGCAAGTTCCGCGTGCACGGTTTTTCGAACAATCATGCCAATCTGAACAATCAGATCATGTTCGAACTGCAGATGACCAACACCGGCAATGCTGATTACAACGCCGACGGCGTGGTTGATTTTCCGAACCATCGCATCGATGCCGTGACTCTTGAAATTCAGAACGGCGCTTACGGCGGTGTTTTCAGCGCCACCTCCAGCGGCGGTCGTTCGTATGCCGGCGGTTGGGCCAACTCCCGCCTCTGCGGTTATGATGCAACCCCGGATGCCGAGGGCAACCCCTGGGCTGTTCCCGTCAACTATCACACCAATATCCAGCCCGGTAGCGTTTCCGAAGACCCCGCCACCGGCGGCAACACCTGGTTTGACGGCGAACGGAGCATTGGTTTCCGCAAAAACTATATGATTCCCTGGGACATCTTTGACGGCAACCAATTTATCGCCGTCAAAAGTGGCCGCATTGACGACGGCTCAGGCGCTCCGGACAAAAAGACCATCTTTGACACGCACGGTATCGGCGAAGGTGTTGAGCGCGGCTGGTATGCTTCCTGGAGCCGCGGTGTTCCCAGTATGGGCGGCGCCCGCGAATCGTTCCTGCAGAGCATGGGCACCTTTATGGAAGACGGTGGGCGCACACAGTCGGCTGCATCTTTTGTCGCTTCGCAACCGGATCCCAATGTCTTCGATACCTCTGATCCGACAAAATACGATCCCCTCAATCCGTTGACCTGGGTCAACATCGTAAAGCCCGAGGGTTCGCGCGGTCGCCCGAACGGCAGCCCGAAATACCGCAACAAATGGCTGCAAAACTGGGAACGCAATTTCCCGCAAACTCCGGATCCCAAGATTCCTGCCCTGGATGAGTGGACGCAAGGTGGAACGACGGTCGACTATTACAACTTTGACACCGAAGCCCTGGTAGCCGCTGGCCCCTTCTCCCTGGAAGTCGGCGAAACCATTACCATGGTCTGGACGCAATATGCCGGCCATCGTTTGCAGGGTGCACGTCAGGCAGTCAAGACCGCTCGCGACGTCTATGCGAAAAATTTCGTCATCCCGGAACCGCCATCCATGCCAGATATGAAAATCGGTCCGACCCAGACACCAGCCGGTGAATTTAAAAACCGGATCATCTGGGACGCCCGTGCCGAAGCGGCAGCGGACTTTGCCGGTTACAAGATCTATCGCGTCACGGCCTATCCGCAGGTCGATTATTCGGTCCTGGGCATCCGCTTCATGGATGGCCAGCACCTGCAAGGCCCGGAAGCCATCGGCATGGCCGACGACCAATTGGCAGCGAATTACGCCGCACCGAACAACCCGAACTACAATGTCGCATCCAGCCGCATCATGAAACGCTCAGGCAGTCCGGCCGGTCCATGGAAACTGCAGGCGTACATCACCAAAGATCAGTTGGTTAATTATGCCAACACCAATACAGCTGACAATGCCGCCTACAAATACGAATGGATCGACACCAGTGAAGAAGTCAAGATCGGCTACACCTATTACTATTATGTCGCCGCTTTTGACAACGAATCCGGTGAGCTCGGTGGTGTTCCTTTTACCCATCTCGAAAGCGGCAAGGACAACTGGAACGGCCGCAACGGCGAATGGCTAGGTACCTACCACTTTGCTCCGGGCAACTCCGATTACCCGACCTACAGCTTGGTTAACCAGAAGAACCTCGGTGTACCGTTTGTGCTGCAGCCGGCCCGTGTTGATCGCCAAAAGCTGATCAGCGGCGAGATGAAAATCGGCGTCAAACCCAATCCGTACAAAGTTCAGGCTCCGCACGATGTTGGTTTGGAACACAAAGTGCAGTTCTATAACCTGACCGCTGATACCCGAATCACCATCCTGGACCTCTCTGGCCAGATTATCGAAGTGCTGGAGTATGAGGGAACCAATCCGACTCAAGGTTCTGTCTTCTGGGATATGTTCACCAAGGATGGTCCGGAAGTCGCCAGCGGATTGTACATTTGGGTCGCTGAATATCAGGGCGGTAGCCAGCAAGGTTATGTGGCCATTCAGCGATAAGCAGCCCACTACTTAGTGGATAATGTAAATGGATTCAACCGACTAAATATTGAGGAGAGAATACTCTATGAGACATAAAATATTCTCCTCGCTGCTTATCCTCGCACTAGTCGTGGTAGGCAGCGGTTTTGGACAAACGATGAAAAAGACCGGAAACTCTGGCGCAGCCATCCTCAAGGTACCCATTGGCGCGAAAGCGACAGCCTTGGGCGGTGCAATGACCACAGAATTCGGCGATGTAAATCAAATGTTTCACAATCCGGCTGGTATCGCCATCGAGCCCGGCAAAACCCAGTTCAGCTTTTCCTACAATGACTGGATTGCCGATTTGAGCCACAACGCCTTTGCTGTTTCGCATACCTTCGGCAACATTGGTACCGTTGCTCTTGGTGGCATGATGGCAGGTGTCACGGGCATCGAAGCCGATCGCGATCTGCAGCCTGGTTTGGAAGGTGTGACCTACAATACCGGGAGCACCTATGATTTCAACACCAACTTTATTCAACTGAGCTTTGCCAAACAATTCACCAACAAATTGTCTCTCGGTGTTTCGGCGAAATACTTTTCCGAAACCATCGACGACGATCCGGTGAACGCTTTTGCAGTTGATTTTGGTGTTGTCTACTTTATCGGCTACCGTGATCTGGCCATCGGCGGACGCATCCAGAATATCGGATCCGATCTCGAGTATTTTTACGTTCCTTTCAAACTCCCGATGGTCTTCAGCTTTGGCGTGTCGATGAGCGCGATCCAGACCGAAAACCTGAACCTCAAAGGTTTTCTCGATGCCGCAAAACCCATCGACAATGAACAGCTGGTGTATGTCGGCGGTGAGTTGAATTTCTACAAGCACTTTTATCTGCGCACCGGGTATAAATTCAACTATTTCGGTATCCGCGACGAATATACTCCGTACAGCAGCCATCAGCAGATCGAAGATGTTTACCGCGATCATTGGTGGAACAAAGCTGAACGCAACCGTACCGACGAAGGTATCTCTTTTGGCGCAGGCCTGGTCGTTCCTTACAGCGACTACAAGATGTCGATCGACTATGCCTACACCACCTTTGATCTGCTCGACAATGTCAATCGCTTCTCCTTGACATTCTCGTTCTAAGAAATCTCTAGCTACAGGTTTCAGGGTAAAATCGAGGGGATTTGCCGGTTTTGGCAAATCCCCTCATTTATATTTTCTGCTAAATCCAACCTGTTCAGGATAATCACCCTTATTGAGTTTGGATGTCTCTCATGTCAATGTATAAAAAGGTGTTTGCCTTACTCGCTGTTATCACAATCGCTCTGATTGAAGTTTCATGCCAACGAGATGCCGACAAGACTTCAGTCATCAAGTTAAAAAAAACGGACTTTACACTGAAATTCGCTCCACAAGATTCTTTGTCTTTTAAACGAATCATCGATATCGAAAGCGACCCGAATGGCAACATTTATGTTTTCGACATGGACCATTCGGCAATTTTTAAGTTCGATGTTAAAGGCGAATACCAAAAAACAATTTACCGCGTCGATCAAATTGAAAGTCTGGATAATCCAATTATCTCTATCGCCACTGCTCGCAAACAAATGGTTGTGCAAAGGTTAAAACAGCTCGACACGATCGATTTTGAAGGCAATCTGATCAATCGAATCGACTTCGTTGGCCGTGGGACCGTCCATTTAAACAATTTCGGTTCAGTCGTTGTGGATCGCGGTCTCGATGCGCATCATTTCAATTATGTCTATCATGTCGCTGATGAAAACAAAAACATACTGTCGCGTTTTCATCTTTCCCGACTTGGATTGTTTCAGAACAACAACACCGATTTTTTTCTTTCTTCACTTATGGATGATACCACCATGGTGTGTGTCGCGACCCAGTTAGACAGCGTTTATCTCTACTCGCTCGGAGGCATGCTGCTCAGGTCCGCTTCACTTAAAAACGAACGTTCCTCCGAGTATTACTTGGATTTCGAAATTGAAGATATCGCGGTTTCAGGCGACCATTTTTTCTTGCCCCGCTTGAACAACGATGGTCTGTCAGAAGATTTTTTATTTTTTCAAATTATCGAAGAATACAATCGCGATCTGCAATTGGTCAATGTCTACCAATTGCCGGAACCCATCACTCTGACCGATCCCTTAAGCCATTGGTATCTGACTTACCACAAATTTCTCTATCTGAATGATCGCTTTATTTTTGCTGTTTCGCAGCCACAGCAATCCATCGTAACCTATAAACGCTGACCTTGGAATTGTGTCGAAAGTGCAAAGTTTTGAGTATGGCAAAAGGCTGCGCAAAAAAAATTGTATTTTACCTTGTGTTGTTCGCATTTCCGGTTGCGCTGTGGATCGCGACAGAGTCAGTCGCCAATCGAATGACTCGTCGTTTTGAGCCTTTGCGCATCGACGAGCGCGAACAGACGCTGTACGTCAACCGCGATTATTTCACCGATTTTTTTCTCTATCGCATCACCGATTTTATGGGATTGCCGCTTGCCAATCAGGCGGTTCTGCGGAAAAAGGGATCCGCTTTGCGCATCGTTTGCCTGGGCGGATCGACCACCGCGGGTTACCCCTACAATACCGCGCCAGCTTTTGGCAGCGGCGCCTCTTTTCCGAATTACCTGCGTTTAATCCTGCAATATAACCACCCAGATATGCCCGATATTCAGATGCTGAACATGGGCTGCAATGCCCTGAACAGTTTGAACATACGGCAGCTGGTCGCTTCTCTCAAGCGCAACAAACCGGATATTTTTATTCTTTATTCGGGTCATAATGAGTATTTTGGCCCCAATGAATTTACCATCAGCAAAGAGAAAACTCTGATTTACCAGAAGCCGAGTGTCTATTTTCCTTTCATGCGTTTTAAAAGAACCTATCTCTATCAGGGGTTGCGATCTCTGCTGCATAAACTGGCTCCTGCAGTGGCACCCAAATTTCAGGACTATTTGCAATGGTCTCTAAAAAACGGCATTCACCCGGAGGATCCGATTAATCTGCAGGTTGCCGAAAATTATGCTGAAAATATCCGTTCTATCATCGCATACTGTCGCGAGAAAAGGATTCCTCTGATCCTTGTTCAACCTGCGGCAAATCTGTTTTTTCCGCCGTTTCTGTCGCTGCATCATGAAAATCTAGGCCGCGACATCATCGCATCCTGTGATTCTTTGGTCATGATGAGCCGAATCGCTTTTCAACAGCAAGATTATCAAAAGGCTGTTGCATACAGTCAAGCTGCTTCTCGACTCGATTCCAGTTATGCCATCGCTTACTTTTATCGCGGCATGGCTGAAATAGCTCTGGATGATTTGGCTTCCGGATACCAAAACTTGATTCGGGCTCGCAATTGCGACGGGCTGCCGTTCCGGGCCAAAAGCTTTGTCCATCACACTTTAGAAGCACAGAGGAACTCACCGGGGGTGGTGCTGGTCGATCTGCCGCGCTTGCTCAGCATTTCCGACGCTGTGCCGTTGCCGCACCGCGACTTGTTTCTCGAACATGTGCATCCAAACCAGGAAGGTTACTATACAATCGCATGCTTGCTTGCTGAAACGCTGCTGCAAAAAAAACTTTTGCCAGCCATTACAACCCTGCGATATCCAACGTTTTCGGAATGCCAGGCAGTTCTGCAAACCGATGTGCTGCACGTGGCAAGGATGGAAAAACGATTTCCGGAAGACAGCTTTTTTCATCAGTTGGCAAAGCTCAATCCCGAGATCAATGGCTATATGCAGTGGATACGTTGGCGTGCAGATCAGCAAATCGCTGCTTTATTGCCTGAAGCTGAGCAGCCTTCGTCGACTCAACCGTAGAGTCATCAGGCAGGGCTCCATCACAACTGTCAACCGGCCTGAACTCAAATTAGCAGTTACTTTTTATCAATATTTTAATCGTTATTTTGCAAATCCTTGATTGTCATCTTAACCCTTAAACAAGTGTTGCACAGGAAGAGGATATGGCTGAAAAAGAATTGTTGCTCATCTGCAACGCCCATCTCGATCCGGTTTGGCTGTGGGAATGGGAAGAGGGAGTCGCTGCGACCATTTCAACATTTCGCACTGCAGCTGATCTCTGTGAGGAATTCAATGAATTTGTTTTTAACCACAATGAAGTGATTTTGTACGAATGGATCGAGCAGTATGAACCTGCTCTATTCAAACGCATTCAATCGTTGGTGAAAAGCGGACAGTGGCATATCATGGGTGGTTGGTATCTTCAACCCGACTGCAACATGCCCAGCGGCGAATCGTTTGTCCGGCAGATGTTGCTCGGCTCCCGCTATTTTAAGGACAAGTTTGGCGTCAAACCAAAAACCGCTATCAATTTTGATCCTTTTGGTCACTCGCAAGGTCTTGTGCAGCTTTTGGCAAAGGCAGGTTATGATTCCTATCTGTTTTGCCGGCCAAATTCCAGCTATTGTCAATTACCGGCTGATGAATTTGTCTGGCAGGGGAGAGACGGTTCGCAAGTTATGGCTTGTCGCAGCCGCGCTCATTACAATTCTTCACTTGGCAAAGCCCATGAAAAAATCCTCGACTGGATCGAGAAGAATCAGGACAAACCGTTTGGCCTCGAGCTGTGGGGTGTCGGAGATCACGGTGGTGGAGCTTCGCGACAGGATCTGCACAATTTGCGCGAATTGATCGCCAAAGAAAAGCGATTTGTTGTTCGGCATGCCACCCCGGAAGAATTTTTTGACCGTCTGGCAAAAAAGCGGCAAGATTTGCCTGTGCACAATGCCGACCTCAATCCCTGGGCAGCCGGATGCTACACCTCACAAGCGCGCATCAAACAAAAACATCGATTGCTCGAGAATGAACTGTTTTTTGTCGAAAAAATGATGACTTGTGCATCGATGCAAAAACTCCTCGAGTATCCGCAATCCGAGCTTCTCACGGTGCAGAAGGATTTGGCCACCTGTCAATTTCACGATATATTGCCGGGTTCATCGATTGCCCCGGTAGAAGAAGCGGCTTTGCGTCTCCTCGATCATGGACTGGAAATCGCTGCAAAACTAAAAATGCGTGGTTTCTTCAGCCTCTGTTCCGGTCAAAAACGCGCTGAACCGGACAATATACCGATCCTGGTCTACAATCCGCACCCCGTCGCCCTGGAGCACCTCATCGAATGCGAATTCAATCTGGCGATGGATAATCGAACCGAATCCTTCCATGTCCCCCATATCTACCAAAACGGGGTGGAATTGGATTGCCAGGTGGAAAAAGAACTTTCCAATCTGCCGCTCGAATGGCGCAAACGCGTTGTTTTCAAAGCCATGTTGGAGCCGCAATGCGTCAATCGGTTCGACTGCCGTCTGCAATGGATTGCCAAGAAGCCATCGATGGCCACCAAGCCGATCCCCAAACAGTTCACCATAGAGACGGAAACATTGCAAGTGGCAATCAACGGCCAGACCGGGTTGCTCGATCGCTATGCCGTCAATGGGGATGAACTTTTGGGCAAATCCTCGGCATTGCCGCTGGTTTTTGCCGATACCGAAGATCCGTGGGGACATCTCGATATTTCCTTCCGCGACCAGATCGGCGCTTTTTCCTTGTGTACGCCAGGCGAAGCAGCCGAATTCGCCGGGGTTAAGGCCAAAGAAATCGCTCCTGTGCAGATCATCGAGCAAGGTTCGGTTCGCACGGTGGTTGAAGCGCTTTTTCGCTACAATCATTCCTGGGCAAGTCTGCGCTACAAGATCCCGAATCAAGGCAGCGAAATCGAAATCGAGGCGCGATTCTTTTGGCAAGAAAAAGACCGCATGCTCAAATTGGCTTTTCAGACTGGTATGACCGACGGATGCTACATCGGGCAAACCGCTTATGCGATCACTCAACTGCCGAATAACGGCAATGAGGCGGTCGCGCAAAAATGGGTAGCGGTCCTATCGGAAAGCCGGGAAATGGCATTGACCATCAGCAACGATTGCATTTACGGTTCTGACTTTTTGCACGATGAACTCAGATTGTCGTTGTTGCGCGGTGCCGCCTACAGCGGCTTGCAAGAAGTCAAAATTCCGACCGTTCCGCAGGACCGGTTTACCCCGCGTATCGATCAAGGGGAGAGGATCTTTCATTTTTGGCTCAATGGCGGTCAAAGAAAAACGCGTCTCGACCTTATCGATTTTGAGGCGCTTGCACACAACGAAAAACCCTTTGCCCTGTCCTTTTTTCCGCATGGAGATGGTAAAAAACCGCTTCCCGGAATTTTGCTCAGCGATCCCAGGGTAACACTCGGAGCCTTTAAAAGAGCAGAAGACGGAGATGGATTCGTCATTCGCTTGTATGAAAGTTGCGGTGAAATACGCCAAGTCAGGATAATTCTACCTTATTACCATGCCGAGACCGAGATCACTCTCCATCCGTTTGAAGTTGCGACGGTTCGTTATTCCATTGCAAAGAAACAGTTTTTGCCAAACACTCTTTTGGAGCATGAGATAAATAATACATAAAGCAAAAGTTTAAAAGATTGCAGCAAGTGATATAATAATAAGCGGAAGCGATTGCGTAAACCAACGCTTTAATTCGTTTGGATCTCTAGTCGATAGTCTATTTCACGCTTGGGAATTGCGTCCCTAAAGGGACGCAGGGTGTGGTTTTCGGGATCACAGGCTACAAATATCTTGTCCCTACCGGGACAAACACCTATACTGAGCGGCATGTCCAGGATGCAATCAATGTACCACAGTCGTAGCCGCTGAACACCGGGCACCCCGTCAGGGGTGCGATATTTATAGCCACGCGTCATCAACACTCGTTCACCGTCCCTTTAGGGACGGAATATTCATTCCCGCTAACCTGAAATTATCTTTCGCTTTCGCTCATCCCAGATATGATTTGATTTTTTCCCTTATGTTGATTACCTTGAATATAAAAAAAATGACAATTATTACCATTCAACGGAAATCCGATGACTGGCAAAGAACGCGTTTTAACGACATTGAGCGGCCAGGAACCCGACCGTGTTCCCATAGGTGAATTTGCCATCGATTTCGATACGGTCGAGAAGATTATCGGCCATGAAACCTATGTGCGCGCCAAAGCCAAATCGCAGATCGCTTTTTGGCAAGGGCGCCACGATGAAGTGGCGGAAAGCTATCTCAACGATCAGCTCGAATTGTATCGCAAAATCGATATCGATATCATCACCTTTCCGATGGCGACCTGGGAGATTCCGCCTGAAACGGACGAGCCGGCGCCGCGCCGTATCGATGCGGCTACCTGGGAGGATCGGCACGGCCGCGTCTATAAATACAGCGAAATGACCGCTGATATCACCTGCATTCATGATCCGGTCGCCGAGCAGCGTGTCTTTACCGTTGAAGAATTCGATTGCCCGCCGCCGCTGTTGCGCCCGGATCCGCGTTCCTGGAAAATTCTCGACGCCCTGATCCAGGCTTTTAAAAAAGAAAAGTTTATATGCGGTCCTTCGGGCGGTGAAATCGGTATTCTGTTCCTCGGCGGTATCGAGCGCGGCTGCCTGGAGTTGCTGCAAAATCCAGACGTGGTTCGCCAGGCAACGGCGTTTTATTTGGCACAACAAAACGAAGCAGACCCCTATTTTATCCATCCAGACAGCGACGCTGTCCTTTGGGGTGCCGATTTCGGCTTTAAAACCGGTCCATTGATCAGCCCACGTATGTTCGACGACTTTTTTCTGTCTGCTAATCGCGACCGCGTCAGGAAAATTCACGATCGCTTTGATAAAAAAGTCATGAAGCACTGTTGCGGTAACATCACTGCGCTGTTGGATGCCTTTTTGCAGATCGGCTATGATGCCTATCAGTCGATACAGGCTTCGGCAGACATGGACATCTGTCGTCTCAAGCAATCGATTGGCGACCGCATCACCCTATGGGGCGGAGTTTCGTTGGAAAATCTGGTCAGCGGCACGCCTGAACAGGTTCGCCAAGATGTTCGGCGCAGCATGCAGTGCGCCAAAAATGGGGGAAAATTTATCCTCGGCGCCAGCCATTCGATCGCCGTCGGCACCAAATATGACAACTATATGGCGATGCTGGATGAATACCATCGTTTGAGCGCTTACTGAGAGTCTTAGAGTTGCTGCACAATTCAGGAGATGTGATGCAATTTTCTCCCTCTGTCTATGAGCATGCTGCGCGTTTCGTTCCTTACACGCCTTGGCAGGTGTCCCGCAATCTGGACCTCATGGTGCAAGCACATGCCGCTGCCTACGAGCGCTATCGACATCAACCGATCACCGTGGGGATCGATATCTACAATCTCGAGGCTGAGGCTTACGGTGCACAGGTAGCCGAACCACAAGAAAACGATATTCCAACCATCGCAACACCGTTATGCGACAATATGGATGCGGTTTTGCAGCTAACCCCCTTCGATCCGGTGATTAGCGGCAGATTAAAGCTCGTGATCGATGCCGGGAAGCAGCTCAAGAACAAATATCCGTCCACGGACATCCGCATACCGGTAAGCGGCCCATTTTCAATCGCATCCAATTTGCTCGGTATGGAACCGTTGCTGTTGGAGTTGGCATTCAATCCACAATCCGCTTTGCAGGCTTTGACCTGTTTGGCGGACAACCAGTTGGTGTTCTGCCGGGCGATTTTGCAGGCAGGATTAAAAATTACCTTTTTTGAGTCTGCCGCCACGCCGCCATTGGTTTCACCTCAGCAATTCGAACGCATTCTTTTGCCGGTGCTCCAACAGATGAACGAGAAGATCCAGGCGATTTCCGGCGAGCCAATTGCGTTGGTGATGGGCGGTGATACCTGTACCATTTTGCCGGCGCTGATCCAGATCGGCAGCAACTATTTGATCTGCCCTTCCGAAACCGACCAGCAGCGTTTTATGGAAATGGTTGCAGCTTTTCCGGAGATCATGGTGCGCATCAATTTGAATCCTCGAGTTGTTTCCTACGGCAAACGCGAAGAGATCGTTGCCGAAATCGATCGAATTTTCGATCTCGCCGGAACTCGACAACGCGTCTGTCTTGGCACGGGAGTGCTCGCCTATGATGTTCCTCCTGAAAATGTCGATCTGATTCAAGAAATCGTCAAGCAAAAATCCAGAGGAGTCTGATTTGAAGAAAACAGTTACCATCGCAGTTGTCGGCTTGGGCGGCTATGGCGAGGTCTATCTGCAAGGGTTGTTGGAACAGCCTGAAAAAGTCGATTTTGCTCTGATAGCCGGCATTGATCCCAAGCCGGAAAACTGTTCCAGATTACCCCTGCTGAAGAAACTCGGCGTGCCGATTTATTCCAGCCTTGATTCTTTTTATGCAGAAGGCGGCAAGGCCGATCTGGTCCTGCTCTCTTCGCCGATTCAGTTGCACAGCGTTCACACTTGTCTGGCGCTGGAAAAAGGCAGCAACGTTTTATGCGAAAAACCGCTCGCCGGATCGATCCAGGAAGCTGATGTGATGATAAAAGCGCGCAATCGCAACGGCAAATTTGTGGCAATTGGCTATCAATGGAGTTTTACCGATACCATTCAGGCGATCAAACGCGATGTGCTCGCCGGCAAGTTCGGTGCCCCCAAACGATTAAAAACATTGGCTCTGTGGCCGCGGGACTTTGCATACTACAATCGCAACAACTGGGCCGGGCGGCAAAAAAGTGGAGATGGGCGCTGGATTTTGGACAGCCCGGTAAACAATGCGGTAGCCCATTATCTGCACAACATGCTCTTTGTGCTCGGCGATCAAATGACCAGCAGTGCACGGCTGCTTTCGGTCGAGGCGGAGCTCTATCGCGCCAACCCAATCGAAAATTACGACACCGCGGCGCTGCGCGTGCTGACCGACCGCGATGTTGAAATTCTCTTTTTGGTGTCGCACGCTGTACCCGAAATGATCGGTCCGATCAAGCACTATGAGTTTGAAAATGCGACATTGACTTTTTCCGGGTTGAACAGCCATTTTATCGCCCGATTCAGCGACGGAACAAAAAAGGATTACGGTTCGCCTGATCCACAGCAGATCAAAAAAATGTGGGATTGTACTCGCGCAGTGACCTCGGGCGAAGAGATCGCCTGCGGCATCGAAGCGGCACGCGAACAGACCCGTGTGATGAATGGCGCGCAAGAATCGATGCCGACAATTGTTGAATTCCCACAAAATCTGCTGTCCAAAACCGGCGAAGCAGGCAAACAACTCACAGTTTGCGCCGGTCTTGCGGAGGAAATGCAGGAGTGCTATAAGCGATATCAACTGCCAAGCGAAAGAGAACTCGGCTGGGCAGTACGAGGGCAAAAGATTGACCTGCGCAACTATTCTCATTTTCCATCCGCTCAGAAGTAGACTTTTACCGCTTCCCAAAAACAAGACCTTTGCGCTCGACAAAGACAAGCAAGCCAGCAAGGGTATTTCCTCGTAAAAAAAAAGCCGCAGCGGCTGATACAAACCGTTGCGGCTTTGTCTTTCTTTTCCAGCCTGACTAGGCGCCGAGTCCCAGCACCCAAAATAGCACCAAAAGGATCAAAACCACAACGGCGCAGCTGCCAAAAAAACCATAATAATCGATTTTTGCGGGTTTCATAATTTCCCAGCTGCTGCCGGGGAACAACTTGTTGGTTTCGAACACTTCCGGATTTTGATAAGCTGCCTGCAAAGCGGCTGTTTCCTGGGCTGGAGTCGGTTGCACAGGAGTGTGCATTTTGGCAAAGAATCGATCCAGCACCGTTTTTTCCACCGGGCGGGTTAAAAACGAGATTATAAAGAGCAGCAAAAATGGAAAGAGAGCATCGAAAAAGAAACGGGTGGCGACCAATTCCGATTTTTTCCACTTGGTAAAGTCGATCCCAAGCCAGGAGAGCACCCAGATCTCTGCATGAAACCGCCCTACGCCGATCAGCGGCGAATTGGGATCATCCGGATTCTGTCGCGCGACTTTTTCGTAGAAAACGCCGGTTGATGGAATGATTTTGGTTTTGGTTATTTCTTTTCCGGGTACATCGATGAGTCCGTTTTGGACATCTTCAACCGTTGCCTTGGTTGAATAGGTAATGGTTTGCGGCTGTGTTTGCTTCAGGAAATTTTCACTCGAACGCGACCACTGCATCGCGGGAAAGAGATTGGGAATGATGGCATAAATCAGCAGGCCAATGAACACCTCGATGATCACGGCGGGTTTGCTCAGTTTGCGCCAGATGAAACCGAGCCAGATCGGTGCTCCAAAAATGGCCGGAATCGAAATAAAATATTTATACAGGTCGAGCAAATTGTCGATATAGAGCGCCGTGATGATGCCGCCAAGCAAGACCACCGCGATGGCGATTCGGCCGATAAAAAGATAATGCTTTTCCGATTTATTGGGCAGCAAGGGTTGATAGAGGTTGCGAATAAAGAGCGCCGAATTGGAAACCGAGCCGGCATCCAGCGTCGACATATTGGCGGCCAAAATTCCGACCAGCATCAAACCGATCAATCCCGGTGCCAACAGATCGCGAGTCATGACGCCCCAGACCAAATCCGGGTCATGGAGCTTGTTGGCGTACAGGGCGATGGCGATCAGGCCCGCCAGTACCCAGAAAATCATCAGGAAACGTTTGAAGAACATGCCGCCGATCATGCCCAAACGAGCGGTGATTTCGTTTTTGGCAGATCCTGCGGTCTGCATCATCGGTGCGCTGGCAATAATCGATACCAGGTTGGCAAGCACCATGCCGAAGACTGTATACCAGGCATATTCCGACAGTGTGGCTGAGCCAAAAAGTTCGAACATAAAATCAGGTACTTTTGCATGCAAGCCGGTAAAGCCGCCGATCTTGCTCAACCCTACAGGAATCAAAATAATCGAAAAGCCGATGATCAGAAATCCCTGTATGGCATCGGTGATCGCAGCTGCGCGAAATCCTCCCATCATGGTATAGATGCCCACCAACAAGGCATAGATGATATAGAACTGCCAGGGCTTGATATAGGAATAAAAAGATTTGAGTTGACCCAATTTGTTGCGTTCGTACAGAATGTCATAATCGTAATTATCTTCATCACTTAGCGCTTGTCCGCTGTCGATTTTGTTTTCAAATTCTTTATAGCGGGTAAAGTCTTCGATGGTTTGCCGTTGCTCGATCGTGAGTTTTTCCTGTGGAATCGGCGTCAGGGCCATGATGGTTTTGGCGGCAACCATATATCCAACGCCGCCGCCGATAAAGGCCATCAACAGGGTAAATGCGGCAAAACTGCCGCCGAGAAAGGGGCTTTTAAAACGTTCGGTAAAAAAATCGCCGATGGTGGTCAGCCGTACGCGGCGGAAAAAGAGAGTGGTAAACCAATAAAAGGGGGTTAGAAAGAGGACGAGAAATTGGATCCACATGCCGCCGACGCCCATGCGATAAGTCTCGCGCGAGACCGCAACCGCCTGATCGGCATTGGTCGAGTTGCCAAAGTTGAGGAAAAATTGATAAAATTTGCCCAGCGAGCGGCCGGCCAAATAAAAGTCTTCCGTATCCGACGTTTTTTCGCCGGTTTTTTTACCAATCCAGAGCACGATCCCGATGTACAGGACGATTACGATGATATCGAGAAGGTGCAAACCCAAAAAGACCATTTTCGCCTCCTTTGCAGTACCGCAGGTTTCCGATTAAGCATCTGCTTTCGATTCAACTCGATAAAGAGTATACCACTATTTGCCGTAAATGTCAATTGTTTTAACCGCATACTGTCACTTGTTGGCCTATTCAGATTCAGTGTTAATCGAACCAAAAAAGCATACCTTCTCGTATTATTATAATTGACAACACTGGTGTCCGGTCGTTCGACCGGTCACCAGTGAATTGACAACAAAGCCCCGTCGTCGGACGGAACCCTGTGGAAACGAAAAGGTGATTGACACTTGTTATCTTTTTGCCTATCTTAACGATCGCGCTTGTTTGTTCTGCCTGACGTCAGCAACAAAATAAGCTGACCTCCTGATCAAGTGCCCAAGATCGCAGGTCATTCATCCGAAGCCGAGGGTAACTCAATGTCCGATCTGACTTTTATCAAAACCGGCAAAAAAGAGTTTGATGAGCTTTATCCGCGAATTCGCAACTTCCTTTTGCAGGATTCCCTGGATTTGGTGATCGATGCGCAACACATTCATGGATATCGATCGCCTGACAGCAAATCGATCTGGATACGCGACCACAGCGACATGATGCGCGGATTCCGCTATTTTGAAGAAGATTTGACCTCCGCCGTACAACATTTCGCCGATACGCAGGCAAAATCGGGCCGGCTGTTCGATTATGTGACTGCTTTTCCGGAAAAATTGCCGTGCGAGCGTGAAAACTGGATCAAGTACGTGCGTGTTCCGGTTGAGGCGGATGTGGAATACCGTTTTATTAAAGCAGCTTTTCTCGCCTGGCAGACGACCGGCAATGACGAATGGGTTCATCGACTCCTGCCAATTATGGAAAAAGCGCTCCAATATATCCTCACCCATCCCTGGCGTTGGGATGAAAACCACCGTCTTGTCAAGCGCGCCTACACCATCGACAGTTGGGATTTTGCCTATACCGCCGGCAGACATCCATGGCTGCAATTTCAGATCGATGAGCATACCTTTTGGGGGATCATGCACGGCGACAACAGCGGCTATTATCAGGCTTTCAGGACTATGGAGTTGTTGTACCGTCATTTCGGCGATGATCAGCGCGCTGAACATTGGGGCAGGGAAGCAGAAGGACTTAAAGAGCGCATGAACCGCGTATGTTGGAACGGTCGTTTCTACACGCACTTTGTCAAACTCACTCCTGTAACGGTTGCCGGCGTCGATGAAGGGGAACAGCTGAGTTTCAGCAATCCCATGGACATCAATCGGGGTGTCGCTTCTCACGAACAGGCCGTATCCATCTTGCGCGAATACCAGAAACGCAAACAGAAAAGCAATGCGTTTGCCGATTGGTTTTCCATTGATCCGGCCTTTCCGGACGGTATCTTCGGCGACAAACTGATCGTGCAGGGCGCCTATTCCAACGGCGGCATCATGCCGCTCGTCGGCGGCGAATTGGCGCGCGCGGCTTTTGAACACGGTTTCGAAACCTATGCTGTCGAAACACTGCTGCACTATTATCGCCTTATCGCGGAAAAAGGGGAGACCTACTTGTGGTATTTTCCAGACGGTTCACCTTCAACAGTCGAGACCAGCACCAGCCCTGATGCCATGCCGACTGATGGTTGGGGATCCAGTTCGATGCTCTATGCGTTCATCGAAGGGCTGGTCGGCATCGAAGACCGTGGGAAACTGTTCGAGGACATCCGTTTGGCGCCGCGCTGGCCTGCCGCCCAGGTAGAAGAAGCGCAGATCCAGATCGGCTATGCGACTTCTGGCCAAAAAGTAGGCTATAAATACCGCTGCACAGAGACACTTATTCAAATCGACCTGGAAAGCCGGCATTCAGACGCTCAATGCCATATCCTGTTACCAAACAACCGGCGTTGCGCCAAAGTTACAATCAACGGCCAGCCGGTTGAATTTCATCCCGTGCAAATCGAGAACAGTCATTATGTCGATTTCGATTGCTCCATTTGCCCACGATCTTGCGTCCAGATAGAGTTGGGCCCCGGCGTTTAGATCGCTGACTCTCTTTTCATGACAAGGAGAAATAATCATGCAACGCAGATCTTTTTTCAAAAGCCTTGCGGCCGCAGTGGGTTCCAGCGCCTGGCTGCTGCAGAAAACCAGTCAGGCCGGCCAGTTTCCTGCAGCCCTGGAAGCTTTGCCCAAAGATTCCACCGCTTATTGGGGTTTGATCAAAAAGCAATTCCTTCTTCCAGAGGGCTATGCCTATTTCAATACCGGCGGTTTGGGCGCTTCTCCCTATCATGTTCTGGAAGAAACCCAAAACATGATGCGAAATTTGGAAATCTATCCCGCCCCGGGTTATGATCCCGAGTTGTGGGCGAAAACAAAAGGTCTTGCGGCGCAACTGCTGGGGGCTCCCTCGGATGCGGTTGCGCTCACCAACAGCACCACCGAAGGCAACAACATTATCGTCAATGGATTGCCGTTGGCAAAAGGCGACGAGATTATTACCTCAACACATGAGCATGTCGGTTTGTCGATCCCCTTGTTGAATCTGATGCAACGCCAGGGAGTCGTGATCAAGGTGTTCGATCCGGACCTGAAAAGGGGACCTGGGAATGTCGAGCGCATCGAACGGTTGATCAATCGCCGCACTCGCCTGATTTTCGTCAGCCATATCACTTGTACGGTCGGACAGCTCTTCCCGGAAAAAGCGATTGCCGATTTGGCGCACAGCAAAAAGATACTCTTTGCCCTGGATGGCGCCCAGGTTGCCGGCAATATGCCGATCGATGTGCTCAGGTACAACAGTGATTTTTATGCCGCCGGCGGGCACAAATGGGTCCTTGGTCCCAAACGCACGGGCATGTTATATGTAAAAAAGGAACATTTGGACACCCTGCGGCCGATCAATGTCGGCGCCTATTCGGCTGACGGCGGCGATCTGAAAAACCTGACGATGGATTTGAATCCCACCGCGCAACGCTACGAATATGCGACGCAAAACAGCGCGCTCTATCACGGACTCGGCAAGGCCATTGAATTTATTACCCAGATCGGCATCGAACGCATATGGCAACACAATCGACTGCTCGCAGAAAAATTATATACCGACCTGCTGCAAATCCCCGGTGTCGAAGCGCTGTCCCCGGCAGAGGAAGAATTCAGAACATCGTTGATCACTTTTCGCATTCCAGGCAAAGATTATCGCCAGGTGGCCAATTACCTGATCAACGAACGGCAGCTCCGCGTCCGCATCGTGTCAGAAGCGCAACTCGAGGGCATTCGGGTTTCGGTCCATCTCTACAACGACGAAGAAGAAATCGACAGGCTGTTGCAGGGAATTGCAGCAGCTGCAAGTGTTTGATTTTTAGGCACTTGCTCTGCTTACCGCGTAAAACACAGCATCAGCACACAGTATAAGGGAATGTCCTATGACTCTTTTTCAGCAATTGAAAAATGTGCGTGAAATTCACATTAAAGCCGATGGCAAACCGGTATGCCGCACCGCTGCAGAAGAGCTGCAGAGCCTTCTGAAGATAAAAATCGTCGACGTTCAATCGCCGCGCACAAAGCCAGAGGCAGGTGTCCTGGCAATCGGGTTGGCCCAGGATCTGCCTTTGGAAGACTATGGATTTGCTGACCTGCAAAAAACACCCGAAAATGCGCTTTATATCCGCCTGCACCACGACGGCTCGGGTTGTATAGCCGCCAACAAAAGTTATCATCTCTATGGATTCGTCTGCAATCTGATCGATCGCATGCACAGCGACACGGGGGCGGATTTTGCCGCCGGATGGGTTTCCGAGCCCTCTTTTGCCTGGCAGCGCTCTTCCTACGATTATTTTATCAGCCAGGAAGGACGTATCCAGCGCAAACTCGACCACGCGGCCTATATCCGGAACGCCGCCCGAATGGGTTTTACGCATATCGACGTCAATGGCCTGGCCAGTCCGATGGCTTTGGAAACCGGCCCCAAAGGCGAAACGTATCCCATGTTCTATACCTATTGTGCGGCGTTGGATCAGTTCGTCTACAGCGAATTGAACAAGGGCATTTATCCCTATTATTACCTCGCCGCGAATCTGCAGTACCTGCAGAAAATGGCGGCCCTGGCCGATCGCTATGGGATGGTGCCTGGAATGACCTGTTTTGAACCCCGCTCGGTCCCGGAACATTTTTTTGAACGCTATCCCATGTTGCGCGGGGCGCGTGTCGACCATCCTTTTCGCAGTTTCAAACCGCGCTACAACATGACGACCACTCACCCTCTGGTCCTTGGCCACTATGCGGAAATGATCGAAAAATTGCTGACTGCCGCACCGCAGTTGGGCTTTTTGGCGGTGTGGACGAGCGACAGCGGAGCCGGATTCGAACACGTCAAATCGCTTTACGTCGGCCGCAATGGCGGTGCCTACCTGATCCGCGAGTGGAATGACGACCAATCCATCGCCAGACAGGCGATCGCCAATGTCGTTCGTTTTTTTGCCAATTTGCGCGATGCAGCGACCAAGATCAATCCACAGTTTCGCCTGATGACCCGTATGGAACCGTTTTATGGCGAACATGAATATATGTGGAAGGAATTCAAGGATCGACTCGACATCGAAACCACCTCGCTGATCGCCAAAGGTTGGTCGATGCCTTACACCCACCCGCGCTATGACGACGTCAAGGATATCAATGGCGGAACAATCTATCAAGGCCAGTTCTCCAGTCAGGAAACCGAAAAGATCCGCGAGCTGGAAGAGCGCAATTCCTGGTCGCATTTCTATTTTGTCGTTGGTCCCCACTCGATGTTTGAACCGCTCATGGGAGTTCCCTATCCACGCGCGACCTGGGAAAAATTGCAGCGCATGAAAAAAAACGGCGTCAACTATCTGGCACATCTCAGCGGTACGTTGCCGCCGAACCTGGTTCCCTATAATGTCAACCATGAAATCGTCTCGCGGTATCAATACGATTCAGAAATGGATATCGATCACACGATCGATGAGTTGGCGAAAAAGTGGGCTGGCGAAAAGTTCGCCGCCGATTTGCGACTGGCTTGGGCCGATGCTGAGGAAGCGATCCTTGCCTTTCCCAATGTCACGCCGCTCTATTCATCTTTTGGCTTTACCTGGTATAGACTGTGGCTGCGGCCGTTGGTGCCGGACTATGAAGCCATCCCGGCCGCTGAACGCGCCTATTATGAGGATTTCTGCTGCACAACCCCGCACAATCCCAACAATATCGATCTCAGCCGGGATGTTTTGTTTGAATTGACCAATTCCGCCAAATGCCGGCAAACTGTGGAACGCATCGATGCCAATGTGTGGAAACCGCTGGACAAGGCGATTGCGCGGCTAAAAAGCCGACTTGCAGACGCGAATTCTGTCCTTGGCAAAACCAATGTCATTGCCGATCAGTGGATTCGCTTGCGCGCCTTAAAGTGTTGGTTTATTACACAGCGCAATGTAGCTGATTGGATTGTAAATGTTTATGGATATCGGCAAAGCGAAAACTTGAAGGACAAGCAAACCTTAAAGCAAAACCTGATGCAAGCAATCCGCAGCGAGATTGCCAATACGCGTGAGTTGCAGGAGTTGTGGCAATCCAATGTGGAATTCATGATCGTTTCCGGACAAGGCGAAACCCCTCTGGTCTATGGCGAAAACACCGGTTCTCTGTTCAGCAATCGCATCCGTTTGATGGAACAACACATCGATGATGAACCCTATTTCGACGACAATTATATCATTCGCAAAGCGGGAGAACGAGTCCAATGAGTGAGGAGAAGCTCATGCTCGAATTGGCAGTGGTAAGCGATGAAATCGCGCTTGATATTCGCGAAGCCATGCGTTATGGTTTGCAATGGGGATTTCGCAAATACGAATTGCGATGTTTGGGCAGCTATGCAAAACGCATCCCTTTTGTTGATGCCGCGGATCTCGACTATATCGATGGCCTGCGCAAGGAGAACAAAATCGAAATTAGCGCCTTATCGCCGGGAACATTTAAAATCAAACCTCTGCAAAAAAACGAGTTGCATCGCGAGCTCAACGAAACCTTGCCCCGCACTTTTGCGCTGGCGCATCGGTTGGGAGTAAAAAAGATTATTACCTTCGGTTTTTTACGCGATGAAACCCCAGAGGAACAGGTTGTTGAATTGATCGGTCGCGCCGGCCGGATGGCTTTGCAGGAGGGACTGCTGCTGGCCATCGAAAATGAGCCGGGCGCTTATTGCGACACCGGCGAAAACAGCGCTCGCATCATCCGCACCCTCGGAATGAAAAACATTGGCATCAACTGGGATCCCGGCAATGCGCTGGCCTCGGGAGAAGTTCCTTTTCCCAACGGTTATGAGCAGATCAAGCCCTATCTGGTCAACCTGCATGTCAAAGATGGGGTTGCAACTCCGAAGATAGAATGGCGGCTGGTGAATGACGGAGGTGTCAATTGGCTCGGGCAATTGACTGCGATCATCCGTGAACACAACCTGCCTTTTGTCACTCTTGAAACGCACGTGGATCCATTTCTCGAATCGAGTCGGGAAAATTTGACTCGACTGCGTTTGATCTTGCAGACGGCAGCCCAACTGGCTGTTGCCTGATGGCAAGGGAAAAAGCTGATCGATTTCCCTCTTTTCTGCATCGGCTTGCAGACTTTTAGTCCGGAATTGCGGAAAAGACCTTTAAAAAGGATGGATTTATGAACACTACCGCAAGATTTCGCGCTGCTCTGCATTTTAAACCGGTTGATCGTCTGCCGGTGGTTGAATGGGCGCCTTGGTGGGATGAGACCATTGAGCGTTGGTATGGCGAGGGATTGCCGCGATTGCTTAAAACAGTCGCCGAAATACAAGACTATTTTGAGCTCGATCCATTATGGCAATGTTGGATCTCGCCCTATAAAAAAGAAGCGCCGGAAGTCCCCAAACATTGCCCGGGATTTATCGAGAACCGCCAGGATTATCTGGATTTCAAGAAAAAATATCTCTTTCCCCATCCAGCTTTCGACTATGAAAGTCTAGCCGGCTGGCCTCAAAAACATCAAGCCGGCGAAATAACCATCTGGTTGACTCTGAATGGTTTCTACTGGTTTCCGCGAGAAATCTTTGGGGTTGAAAGGCAATTGTACGCTTTTTACGATCAGCCAGAGCTGATGAACGAAATCAATCAAGACTTGCTCGAGTTCAATCTGCGCGCGTTGCAGGAATTCAATACCATTTGCAAGGCCGATTTCATGACCATTGCTGAAGATATGTCTTACCGCAGCGGTCCCATGTTGTCGGAAAACGCATTTGATCAAGTTCTTTTGCCGGCTTATCGGCAGCTTATCCCGGAGCTGAAAAAGGCGGGAATGGTGGCGATGATGGATACCGACGGCAACGTGATGCCGATGATGTCGTGGCTGGAGAAAGCGGCATTTGAAGGAACCTTGCCGCTCGAGCGCATGGCCGGGAATGATTTGCAGGTCATACGCCAGCAGCACCCCAACAGCGTGCTGATTGGCGGTTTCAACAAAATGGTCATGAATAAAGGCGAAGAGGCAATGCGCGCGGAATTTGAAAATCTGTATCCTGTGATGACTCAGGGGGGGTACATTCCAGGCGTCGATCACCAGACTCCTCCGCAGGTGTCGTTGCAGGAATACCGCCTTTTCCTGTCCCTCTTGCGCGAATATTGTAATCGTGCCGGCAAAGAAATGCAGCTGAAATAGGAGATTTGAACTCGTGCTAGAACTGCAGTGGTTTGCCGGGCAGTTTGACGACCTTCTCAACCGCTATTTGCGCATCGCTGTGACCGCGGAAGGTGCTTTTCTGGCGCGTTTTGATGCCGACTGGCATTGTCTCGAATCCGAAAATACCCATTTGGTCGCTCAGTCGCGGCTGATCCACAATTTTTCGGTTGGTTATCGCGTTACCGGACGCCCCGAATACAAACTCGCGCTGGTGAAAGGCACCGATTTTCTCTTGCACGTCTTTTGGGACCATGAAAAAGGCGGATTTTACAATATCTGCGGTCGCAGCGGAATCGTCGCAGATGACTGCAAGGCGAGCTATGGCCAGAGTTTTGCTCTGTTTGCCCTGGCTCATGCCGCCTTAACTCTGCATGACGATCGCTACCGCCAGGCGGCTTTTATCGCCTGGCAGACCATTCAAGATCGGTTTGCCGACCAAAACGGCGGCTTGCTGCCGTTGCTTACGCGAAACTTTGTCCTGTTGCCATCGTTAAATTCGCAAAATCCATTGATGCATCTTTTGGAAGCGCTGCTCGAGTTGCAGAAACTCGACAGCAGCAGAACGGTGCACAAAGAGGTCGACCGCCTGATCCGCTTTGTCGTCTGCCATTTGCGGGATAAAGACGGATACCTGCCGGAGATCTATACTGCAGATTGGCAGCCGTGCGATCGTCAACAGGGCGGAAGGATTGATCTCGGTCATCATTTCGAATGGGCGTATTTGTTGTCGCAAGCGGTTCATTTGGGCCATGCAGAGGAATTCCTCGGTGTCGGACATCAGATGCTCAATCTGGCACTTGCGAACGCCGTGGACAGCAAGGATGGAGGAGTCCGGAGTCCCTTGTCGATGGATCGCTCCATGGAGGGGGCAAAGAAATGTTGGTGGGAGCAGTGTGAAGCCATCAGGGCGATCCTGCGCTATATACGCGCACATGGAAAGCACGATTTGGAACCCATCCTCGAGCAAATCGTTCGGTTTGTCGACCGCTATTTTATCGATCATAAGCGCGGTGGGTGGTACACCTGTGTGGATGGAGTGGAAATTGCGCCTGCAGACCAAAACAAAAGCGATTATGGCAAAGTCTATTACCACGTGATCGGTATGTGTCTCGAAGCTTTTGCGTATTTTTTAAAAGGAGAAGCAACCGTTGTTAGTCGCTCAACCTGATATCGTTCAAGTCGAACGCGAGAGTTCATTCGTGGTGCTTACCATCCTGCCGCGCCGGATCTACCTGGAAATCGCCGATCGCTTTCGTGAGGATCTGTTGAATGAGTTGGATGCCCCGGTCGATGTGTTTATCATCGATTTCAGTTCAGTCAATATCATGAACAGCAGCGCGATCGGCGTTTTGCTGTTGGCGCGCGATCAGCTGAAAAAAAAGCAGAAAAGATTGGTTGTTTGTGGTTTGCGATCCTTGCTTCTGGAAGTGTTTAACCGCATGCAACTGCAGGAATTTTTTACGGTGGTCGATTCTGTAAAAGAAGCGAAGGAATTGGCAGAGGAAAAAAAAACCTGTAGATAGCGACTTATAGAGGTAAAGAACCCGCTTGAACACAGTGGGCACCGCCTGAGTATTTTTTACTTCCTCGACACTTTTCGCCGGAAAAATGGAGGCCTGTAATACATACTCAGAGCAAGTTCCCTCTATATCGTTGTTGGTTCTTAAATGTCGAGCGCTACCTACAGGCAAAATGAGATGACCTACAAAAGTAATGTGGGGAAATTATCACAAAATGTCAAGGGAAATCACCTGCACCCTTTGGTCGCAGGGGAAAGAGTTTGCCATTCGACGTTTTTTGGGTCACGTGACTGTGTGTCTCATGGGTAAAAAGCGATTGCTTTTAAGTTTATGCTTTGCTACATTTAAAAACATAATGCAGATGTAAAACAACGGTTAACCATATGAAGTTAAAAAAATTTCATATCCTTCCATGTTTGTTGCTCATTTTGGGCCTGGGTGTCTCGCTTTCCGCGCCGGATGAGACAGCCCCTAAAGTTCTGAAAATTTTGATCGACGGCGACATCAATCCAATCGCATCCAAACACATTGTCGACAATATCGCAAAAGCCCATAGAACGGGATGCGAATGCTTGCTTATTCAGATGGATACCCCGGGTGGGTTGCTGGAATCGACCAAGACCATCGTTAAAGAAATGCTGGCAGCGCCGGTTCCAGTGGTGGTCTATGTTGCACCGAGCGGTTCCGGAGCCGTATCGGCCGGTGTCTTCATCAGCATGGCCTCGCACATTGCGGTGATGGCGGAGGGAACCAATATCGGGGCTGCGCATCCGGTGGGCATCGGCGGCCAGCAAGACACCTCTCAGGTGATGAAAGAGAAGGTGACCAACTGGGCCTCAGCGTGGATCCGTGGAATTGCCGAGAAACGCGGCCGCAACGCCGATTGGGCGGAGCAGGCGGTTCGCCAAAGCGTCTCGATCAATGAGCGGGAAGCGCTGGAATCGAATGTCATCGATTACATCTGTGCCTCGGAAGCCGATTTGCTGGCAGCTATCGACGGACTGACCGTCGAATTGGAGAATGAGCCTGCCAAAACTCTGAAAACCCGCGGCGCCGAGGTGACCATCTATGAAATGAAATGGCATCACCGCGTCTTGTACAAGCTGTCCAATCCGACAATCGCTTACATCTTGTTGATGCTTGGCGTTTATGGTCTCTTTTTCGAACTGCAAAATCCCGGCGCCATGATCCCGGGCATTGCCGGGGCAATTTTTCTCATCCTCGCTTTTTTTGCCTTACAGACACTGCCGGTTAGAACAGCCGGGCTGTTGTTGGTTATGCTGGCGGTTGGTTTGTTTATTTTGGAGGTTTATGTGACCAGCTATGGTATTCTAAGCGTTGGCGGAGTCGCATCGCTCTTTCTCGGATCATTGATGCTCTACGAGGAGGCACCCGGATTTAATTTGGGTGTCGATTGGCGTGTTGCTTTGACTGTCGCTGTTGCGAGTGGACTCTTTTTTCTCTTTGCCATGGGGCTGGCGATGAAAATTCGTCTCAAACGACCAACCACCGGGAAAGAAGGTTTGATCGAGTCGACCGGAATCGCCTTGCGTGCCATCAGCCCAAAGCAGAACGGTGAAGTCAAGGTAAAAGGCGAAATCTGGCAAGCTGCGAGCAACGAAACGATCAAGAAAAACGATTCCATAAAAGTCGTCGAGGTACAAGGGTTGGTTCTGCATGTGCGCAAACTGCCCAGGCAGGTTGGCCGTTGATCTTGTTTTTATGTGGTGCTCATTAATTCCGCCTATTGTGCGGCAACTGGTTGTTTTTCAGCGACAACGCTCATCGTAAAAGGAGGCGAAACCATGATTTCCCCATTAACTGTTTTGATTATTTTTGCGCTATTTCTATTGCTGAGCGCCATCAAAGTGTTGCGTGAGTATGAACGTGGGGTGATTTTTCGTCTGGGCAGGTTGATCGACGCCAAGGGGCCAGGCATCATTCTTTTGGTGCCTTTTATCGATCGCATGGTCAAAGTCAGCTTGCGCACCATTGCGATGGATGTTCCTCCCCAGGACGTCATCACCAAAGACAATGTTTCCATCAAAGTCAATGCGGTACTCTATTTCCGCGTGATTGATCCAAGCAAAGCGATCGTAGAAGTGGAAGATTTTCTCTATGCAACATCGCAGCTCTCCCAGACTACCCTGCGCAGCATATTGGGGCAGGCGGAACTGGACGAGTTGTTGTCGGAGCGCGACAAGATCAATCAGGAATTGCAGAGCGTCATCGACGCTCATACCGATCCGTGGGGAATAAAAGTCAGTATGGTGGAGGTCAAACACGTCGATTTGCCGGTGGACATGCAGCGCGCCATGGCAAAACAGGCGGAAGCCGAGCGCGAGAGACGCGCCAAGATCATCCACGCAGAAGGTGAGTTTCAAGCATCCAAACAATTGTCGAATGCCGCGAAAGTGATGGATAAAAGTCCAAAAACTTTGCAATTGCGCTATCTCCAAACTCTGGCCGAGATCTCCACGGAAAACAACTCGACGATTATTTTCCCCTTGCCGCTCGATTTAATCAAACCTCTGCTCGGTTCCAGCAAGGATTCTCCTGCCGAAGAGGAGTAAGTCTCATCATATTCGAAAAATTAAAGGACAAGGCGGACTGTGACAAGTTCGCCTTGTCTGAGCATTCTCGAGGCCGAGTGAAGCAGACAGCACAAGGAAGAGCCGAGCTATCGCAATTTGATGTGACATCACCGATTTCTGTGTGGTGTTGATTGCATCTTTTCATTCATCAGCATCTGGCCGCGCCCATCATTGCCCGCGAAAGGACGAAAGAAAGATTGATTAAGAACTCAAGCGTCATTCTGCTGTTAATTCTGGTTTGTGCGACAACTTACGCGCAGACATTCTCTTTTGACCCATCGATTCTGTCGGTGGTACCCATCGGCCCGCGAGCCGCTGCGATGGGGCGAGCTTTTGTTGCCATAGCTGACGATGCAACCGCATTGGCATGGAACCCCGCTGGCCTGGCCAGGGTCGAAGAAAATCGCGCCGCCATCAGCGGCACCCTGAATTTCGGCAACATCGATCCGACGCTGCCATCCGGAACAAACAGCGATTTCAATTTTGACGTCAAGCAGGGCAGCAGTGCTGGTCTGAATTATATCGGGTTTACGATTCCGATTCCGCTGCAGCCGCGCGAATTTACCGTGGTCAGCTCTATTGCCATGCGCAACATTTGCGATTTCGGCGATAAAGTGACCTACAAGCGCTTCAATCAGAAGACGAACACCCAAACCGATGACCTTTTCGAGAATAACGGCGGCTTGTTTTCTCTGTCCGGCGGCCTGGGTGTGGCTGTTTTTGACAATCTTCAGGTCGGAGGTTCTCTGAACTTGCTTTCCGGCAAGTGCGAACGGGGTTATGAACAATACAAGATCGATGCCGATACCTCTTTGCTCATTGGCAAGGAAACCATCAAAAATAAATTTTCCGGTCTTCTGATTGAAACCGGATTCATCTGGCGCATCAATCCGGCAATTGCAGTCGGCAGCACGATTCAATTTCCGCATACCATCCACTACGATCAGATCCGCATGATAGACTCAAACGATGATGAAAGGGAATTGGATGCCGAAATATTTGCCCAAATCCCCATGCGCTATACCATCGGTCTGTCGGTGATGATGAGCAAGACATTGACTTTTGCTTTCGATTACGGCCGCAGACCCTGGAACAACGTTCGCCTTAACATCGATGATCTCCAGCAAGATCGTTACTTTCGCGATTCGAATTCTTTTCATATGGGAGTTGAATACATCGCCGGAGGAGAAGAGGTGCAAGTCCCCTTGCGATTTGGTTTCTTTAACCAGCCGGAGCAACTCTTCGAATTCGATCCGTTGCGCACAGACCAAAGAGGCGATCAGATCTCTTCGCACAGCATTACTGGCGGCATCGGTCTCCATTTTTCCCAAATTCATTTTGATTTGTCCATGCAATATCGTTTTTACCAATACGAAGACGATATCTTTTCCGCCGGCGACCAACAGCTGCAGATCAATGTCGATAAATTCAGCCTCATGGGAGGATTGGAATTCGCTTTGTAGATTGAAGTGGGTGGATGAGCGCACTGCCATCTGAAATTTTACAACGGATAGCCGTCGGACCGGCCGGGTGGAGTTACCCCGATTGGCACGGCACCTTTTATCCCGCCGATTCTGCAACCAACCGCTGCATGCTTCCCTATGTGATCCGCTATTTCGACACTGTCGAGATCAATTCCACCTTTTATCGCATGCCAAACCTTAAAACTGTCGAGAATTGGCTGCAGATCAGCAAGAAAAAAGAGTCTTTTTCTTTCTGCGTCAAAATTTGGCAGGGATTTACCCACAGCAGCCGTGTCGCTGAACCTGCAATGCTCGAATCATTCTCGCGGGTGATGCAACCACTGCATGAAAACAATAAACTCGGAGCCGTGCTGATTCAATATCCATGGCGTACTAAATATTGCGAAAAAAATCTAGCGGATTTGACGAATCTCTGCTCCGCCCTTGCTGGACTGCCGCTGGTCATCGAGTTTCGCCACAATAGCTGGAATACCGTTTCGCTCATGGATACCTTGCGCCAGCTTGGGGTTGGATTTGTCAATATCGATCAACCCCTCATCGGCAATTCCTTGCCGCCTACAGACTACCATACCTCTTCTGTCGCCTATTTTCGCTTCCATGGCCGAAATCGCGAAAACTGGTTCAACGAATCCGCCGGCCGCGATGATCGATACAATTACCTCTATTCACCTGCAGAACTCGATGCCTGGATACCGGCGATTTCTCAATGCGCCGAAAAAGCCAAAAAAACGTTCGTCATTTTTAATAATCACTTTAGGGGACAGGCGGTGGTCAACAGTTTTCAAATGAAAGAAAAATTGACCGGCTTAAAGCAAAATCTACCTGATTCGCTCGTTTCGTCTTTCCCTGTTCTTCGTTCCATCACTGCCGATACAGCCGACGGGCAAACCGGTCTATTCCCGTTCTTGGTTTGAATCTTTTTTGTTTCTCTGGCATCAAATTATCAGTGCAAAAAACGCGTTTTATGCAAATACAGGGTTTAAACCAACAATTTCTCAGGGGAAGATGGATGAACAACACGACAATTATTCTTTTTTTGGTGATCTGGTTCGTCGCTATGAAATATATCTTGCCACGATTGGGAGTGCCAACGTGAATGTCCAGCCGGTGCGATCTTCCGGGTGAAGATTCCAAGACTCAAAAGAAAAACTCTGAGCAAAACGGGGAGTGATGAATGCCGATTTATGAATATCGCTGCCAAGTCTGTGGCAAACTTTTTGAGGCACTGCAGCGAATCGGAGCGGACGGGACTGATTTGACTTGCCCGGCATGCGGATCGCCAAATCCCCAAAAGATGATTTCTGCATTCTCTGCAGCAGGCGCCGGAGCTTCTGGCAATTCGAGCTCATCGGCGAAATGCGGATCCGGCGGTTTTACTTGAGGTATTTGAACGGAGCAGTTGCTTCGTATGGCACAAACTGGAGTCTAAACGGGGTTGTCTGTGAACGCAAGAACAAAACTGTTGTTGGGTGGTGTTTTGGGTTCTGCGGCCGGCTATGCCTATTATCATTTTATCGGCTGCAAAACTGGAGCTTGTCCGATTACCGGTAATCCATGGATCAGCACGCTCTATGGTTTGCTGATTGGTTTGTTGTTGACCTTTCCGAGCAAGAAAAAAGGTAAAAAATCCGAATCATGAACCACCTTAGTGCATTCATCGGCGTTGTTTTTTTGCTGGCTCAGATCTCGACTGCGCAGGTCATTCAACCCTCACAAACCTGTGGTGAATGTCACAAACGCTCATTTTTCGATTGGCAAACTTCTCAACACGCCAAATCCGAATCCAATCCATTCTTTTTGCAAATGCTGCAAACTCTGCAGGAAGAAGAGTCAGGCCGCCTGGCGAAATGCCAGGGGTGCCATATGCCACTCAAATCGCTTGAACTCGATCCTCTTTTGCAGAAAAAACTGAGCGGTGAGAGCATCAATTGTGATTTCTGCCATGCCACAGACCTCAAACGCAAGCAAGGAAGGCTGGTTTTTCGGGTAAAAGACGGCAAGACGAAGTATGGTCCACTTAAGGATGCCATTGCCAGCAGCCACGAATGCCAATATTCGCCTCTATTCGAAAAAGCCGAATTTTGTCTGTCTTGTCATCGCACTGCACAAGAGTCGCACGGTGAGTTTTTCCCGCGTATCGGCGAAGAGTGGCACGCGAGCAAATGGGCAAAGATCGGGGTGAGTTGTCAGGATTGTCACATGCCGGCGATCACCGGGGTTGCTGCTGAACTGGGCAAATTGCGCAATGAAATTCATTCGCACAGCTTTTTGGCCGGCCGGTCGGCCGCCATGCTTAGAAATTCAGTTTCGATCGATTTGACTGCCGAAACCATCCAGGATGGTTTTCATTTGAAAGTTACCCTGACCAACCAAAAAGCCGGCCATTCCATTCCTTCGGGATCACCCTTGCGCATGCTTTATTTAACCGTCAAGGCCTATGATGTCAACAATAGCCTGATCTGGTCGAATTGGCAGAACGATCCCCTGAAGGAAGATCCACAATCCCTGCTTATCCAGGCACTGACGGATGACGAGAGCGCCGCCTATGCTCTGCCGTGGTCTGCCTCAGGTATCGCTTTTGATCAGCGGCTTCGACCCGGCGCTCCGTACACCTGTGAATACCTGCTGCCGCTGGCCACAGCAGCGAGAATAGAGGCGGAATTGATCTATGGCCTCGCTTCATCAACCCTATTGGAAAAATTCAAACTCAAAAACAACCCCAACTATCGACAAAAGCCGATCAACAAAGCGATTCTGCGCCTGCTTTAAATCCGGATCGGTTCACACTTCCCCTGCAGTTTTGCCGGACTGAGCGATTCACAGGCTGGTCATGTTGATTCTTTCCCAAACCGAACTAAAGCCTCGGATTGATTCATCCTCGATTTCTAAAAACCCATAATCCACTGCACAACAAAATTGCGGCCCGGTTCAGCGGTGACATAGCCGCGGTTGGTCGCCAAATGGTTGCGATACGACCTGTCGAGCACATTTTCGATTCCAAGAATAACACGAGTGTCTGTTGTGGCGATTTTGAACGCTTTCGATCGCGCATAGAGATCAAAAATGGCATACCCGGGTGTGCGCAATTCGCCATTTGCCAGTCGATCCTGGGTCGCAAAAAGATACGAGACCATTTCAAAGCTGAACACCGGGGTTAACGAACCGCGCACTCCCACAATTCCATTTAAAGGCGCGATTGCCGGCAAAGGTTTTTGGCTGTCGCGATCTTGACCATTCACATAGGCCATCATGGCATAGGCGGTAAAGTGAGAAGACAGAGCAAAATCGGCGCGCGCATCGATTCCATAGAGTTGTGCCTTGCCGATGTTGGTTTTTAGCAGCGCGTTTCTGTTCTCATACAGCCCGGGCATCTCGACCACAAGATTGTCCAGTTGGTTTAAAAAGACATTTGCCGACAACGCCAGGGGCAGCGCGCGGAATCGCCAGCCAAAGTCGATGAATCTGCCGTCTTCAGGATCGAGCTCAGGATCGCCGATTTTCAGCAGATTGCCTAAATCGATGTACTGGTAGCGTTCTTCCAATGAAGGTGAGCGAAAGGAGCGGCTCAAGGTCAAGGTCAAATCATTGGCTGGATTCAACCGCATCAGCAGGCTGGCCGTACCGCTCCAGGACCGATTTTGTGCAGACGACGCTTCCCACATCACGATTTGGTTGATCGGAGAATCGTTGCGCACGCCATCCAGAATCTGATAAAGAGGATTCAGTGCGCGATCGTTTTCAATGTGGATCCAATCATGCCGAGCACCGAGAGTCAACAGCAGGCGCTCCGACCACAAGTTGGCCTGGTCTTGCAGATAAAAGCCGATGCTGCGATAGCTCGAATTGGGCAACGGAAGTTCTCCGATGGTTTGTGACATGCTTTTCATCACCGACTCGTCTACCGGACTGAGCACATCAATGCGCATGGTCTTGGTGCGCCAACCCTCGTATCTTTTTTCCCATCCATCCAAACCGGCGACCAGATAGTGCCCCGGCAAGATCTGCAGATCTCCTTGCGTCTGAAAACCGAGAATTTTATGCGTGGCGCCTGGAGCGATTGCCAGCACATGAATTCGTTTTGCCGGCTGACCGTTTTGCGCGGGCACGGATTGTACCGTGTACGGATTATTGAGAACGTCGCGCAAAATATCCTGGGTGAATACTTTGACGGATAATTTAAGCAGTTGGTCTGTGAGATTGCGGCTGACATATTCGAGGCTGGCCAAATCCCGATCCTCTTGCGGATAGCTCACTTTGGCCTGGCTGGGAAACAGGGGAGAAGCGCCTGGAATTCCCACATCGGTGGCGCGATAGCATTGCCAGTTGAACAGCAACTCATGATTTGGATGAAGTCGAATTCCCAATCTTGCCGACAGATTGTCATCGCTGAATTGGCTGTTTTCCAGCACTCCCTGCGGAGTTTGGGTGTCGTCGGCTTGGCGCAACGAACCGCTCAGCTTGGCATACCAGCGCGATGACCCGGCATTGACAGTCAACCAGCCGCTGCCCATGTTGTTGACCGATCCAAATGAACTGGCAAGATGACCAGTCAAATAGAACTGTTCCTGGTACCAGCCGTCACGAGTGATAATGTTGACTGCACCGCCAGTTGCACCAGAGCCGTACAGAACAGAGGCGGCGCCTTTGATCACCTCGATGCGTTCGATATCGTGCACATCGACCAGAGACATTCCCGCGGCATTGTCGGTTGCCGTGTCGATTCGATTGCCGTCTACCAGCGTCACCAGATTTGACCGGCTCAGGCCGCGTATCGATACGTGCGTGCCCCAAATCCCATCCCGAGCCAGAGCAATGCCTGGTTCTGTGTCCAGAACATCGGACAGCGTCACCGGGGCTGTGTTGTTGATCGCTTCAGCACGCACCACACTCAAGGGGTAGGAAACCTGATCGGCTTCCTGCGCGAACTTGTTGCTGGTGACGATCACGTTTTGCAGCGGCACGATGGTCGGCTGCAAAACGATTTTAAGCTCTTCAGCATGATCCTGCGGTGTATCCACCTGGATACGGAGCGATTCGAATCCCATGTAGGTCACACGCAAAACAGCTGGTGCCTGGACGTTTTCCAGCACAAACCTGCCGCGGTGATCGCTGACGGTGCCAAAACCGGTATCGACGATGATGATATTGGCGCGCGGTAAAAGTTCACCGGTCTGCCCGTTGACTACAGTGCCGACAATGCGACTGCTGTTTGCCGACAGGGCAAAACTGATGAAAGAGAAGAAAAAAACCCCCAAACTTAAAAGATGCTTTTTCATTGCAAGACTCCAACTGTAGGAATGGTGTATTCGCCTGATTCTTCCGATTGCAGTTCCGGATACTTGTGACTTTCGAAAATCAGCCGTTTATGCGAACGACGCTGGCTAAAAAATAAAAATGGACAGAATACGCCCCAAAAGACCAATAACCAGCGCGATAAATACGGTCAACAGGCTGGCGAGCAAGGTGTTTTTCCAGCCGATTTCCTTGCCCAGCACCCCGATGGTCGCTGCACAGGGCATATAAAAAACCACAAAAAGTGTAAAAACCAACAATTGTCCAGAGGTCATGACGGACGCGACGTCAGTTGTCCCCAATGCCTGGAACAACATGAGCATGGAGAGCTCTTTGCGCAGGACGCCGAAGATGAGAGTGCTGCCGACCGCCGCAGGCAGACCGAGAATGTAGGTGATTGGTCGAAAAATCATATTGATGGTCTGATCCAAAGAGAACCATTCGGCCAGACTGAGAACAAGGCTTCCGAGAATCAAGAGCGGCCAGGCAATGACAATAAATTCACGCATGCGCAGCCAGGTTTTGGCCAGAACCGTTCGCAAGCTAGGCAATTGATAGGACGGAATTTCCAGGATCATGCCCGGAGTGTCTTCCGGCAACAAACGTGCGAGAATCGATCCCGTAACAGCGATGACAAACATGTTCAGGATATAGATTCCCAGTGCTGCGCTGGCGCCAAGATAATAGCCGACCAGGCCAAAAATAACCGTCATGCGCGCCGAGCAGGGGGTGAGAACGGCAACCACGCTGGAAATAAATCGATCGCGCGGGCTGGTGAGGATGCGGGTGGCCATAACTGCAGGCACCGAACATCCATAGCCCAAAATGCCCGGTATCACTGCAGTACCATGCAAGCCGATGCGATGCATCACGTTGTCCATGAGAAACGCGACTCTGGGCAGATAACCGATGTCTTCGATTAGAGCCAGTCCAAATAGAAAGGGCAGCAAATAGGGGAGGACGATGGCGATTCCACCGGCGATTCCCTGTACAATACCTGAGGCGAGATGGAAAATGAACGAATTGCTGCCAATCAAAGCCGAAAGCTGTTCGATCCACACATCAAAACCAGCGAAAAGCCACTGTTCGACGCTTGAGCCAAGAGAAAAAACCGTTTTGAAAAACAAATAGAGGACCAACAGCATGATCAAATAGCCGGCTATCGGATGCATGATCCAGCGGTCGATGAGATCTTTCCACGATTTTTCCGCATGTTGCACCAGGCAAGTCTGTTCGAACAACGCCATCGCCTGCGAGTGGCGTTCGGCTGAAATGACCGCATCAGAGGGCTCGCCGTGGGCTTCAGATAAATCTTTTTGTGCTTTTTCGATACTGCCAGAGATATTGTTGACAATATCGGGCACCAGTTTTGCGAAAAAGGGATCACCTTCCAATAGTTTGATCGAAAGCAGGCGCAACGGCAATTCGGCTCGGCCATCAGTCGATTTTTGCAGATCAGCTGCCAGATTTTGCACCGTTTCTTCGACATGGCGGCTCATCTTTGGGCATTTGGCAATTACCGGGTTTCGGGAAAGTGCATATGAAGCTGCGAACAATTCGTCTACACCCTGTCCCTTGACACCGATTGTTTCGATGACTGGAATGCCCAGTTTCTGGCAAAGTTTTACCGAATCGATCGACACCCCTTTGCGCCGAGCTTCGTCCATCATGTTTAGACAAAGTACCACGGGAGTTTCGAGCTCGAGCAATTGGATGGTCAATTCCAGACTTCTGCTTAAAAGCGACGCATCGACCACATTGATAATGACGTCGACTTTTTGCTCAAGCAAGTATTTTTTGGTCTCTTCGCTCGCGCCATCCCAGGCTGTCAGAGAGTAAATTCCGGGCAAATCCACCAATTCACAGGTTTGATTCTGTACCTGTACCGTGCTTTTGGTGAACTCGACCGTGGCGCCGGGAAAGTTGGTTGCGATCGAATGATAGCCCGCCACTTTGTTGAAAATCGTGCTTTTACCGCAATTGGGTTGTCCAACCAGCACAAAGCGAGGGTAGTGGATAGATGCCCGAGTGTTATTTTTCTTTGTCGAGTTTGCCATTGATCACTTGTATCTGAATTTTATTGGCCATTTGCCGCCCAATGGCGATTTCGCTATGATCGACGATCACCAGTACTGGGCCGCCAAATGCGCCTTCACGTTTTACGCGGATAATTGCACCAACCCTAATACCCAATTGATTGAGGTGCTGGCGGATTCCCCAGCCGCCACAGATAGCCGTTATCAAAGCGCATTGATTCTCTTTGCCGCTGGCCAGAGTCAACGGGAGATGGGAAGGGTCCAAGGGAACCTGTTTGTTGCAGAAAAACCGCAAGCGCTCACCTCGTAGAATGTTCGATTCGCTCAGTCCACTGGATCGTCATTTTTGGGCAATTCACAATCATCACATCCGACTGCTTGATCGTTGAATTTATCGCATTGGCGAAACAAGATCTGAGATTGAGCAGTTACTTTTGGACATTTTTCGATAAACAAGAGAAACCGCGATATCGCATCAAGAGTCTCCGGGCTGATCATGTGTTCAAAGATACACGCATCTTTTTCTGCAACAGTTTCTTCGATCCCCAGAACATTGGTGAAAAAGGCTTTGAGCACCTGATGGCGCGACTCCAACATCAATGCCAGGTTTTTGCCTTTTTCAGTCAAGGTGACGTGGCTGTAATGTTCATGCTTGATCAGATTTTTTTGCCGCAGATGATTCAAAATAATCGACACACTCGATCTGGATACGCCGCGGCGATCGGCGATATCCTTGACCCGCGCGACCCGATTCTCACGCTCGATGTCGAGAATCAGCTCGATGTATTCTTGTGTTGTGGTGTCGTGGGTTAAGTTCATATCGATCACATTAAAGTTAGACGGATATAACAAAGTTAAGGGCATAAATATACTGAATCCATTCAAAAATTGCAATGAAAATGTTTCTCTGCATTCTGCGCGTCAAAATAACCCGGTTTTGGTGCGAAATATTGAGACCGGGGTTTTCTTTTCGATAACGTGCAGAAGAAACCAGCGGGATAAATTCTTGACTATCAGTCGCCCAATCCCTATATTCACCCGTCAACTTTATTCACCTCGGTTTGAGCAAAGGCCTGCCGCGCTAAACAACTCCATGTGCGGCAGACCTGCAAATTTCTGGAAGGCGGTTCATGAAACGCTCGCTCTCTTTTTGGCTGGTGATGGAGATGTTTGCCGCAACCCTGGCGGCCGGACAACCCATCGACATCAATCGGTTGCACCGCAATTCACCGCAAGGGATCGCCTTTTTTATCGGCAGCGAACAAATCGTGCAGGGTATTGTGACGGTCGCCAGCGGAATTTTTGGCGATAATCTGGATATCTCTATCCAAGATCGGACCGGCGGCATCGCAGTGGTTGCTCCGTTTGTCTGGCCTGGCAGCCTGGACATGGGCATGCAAATACAGGCTACTGGCTTGGTCGACCAGGTTCGTGGACAAACGCGCATCAAAATCGTTAATTCTGACGGCATCAAAATTTTGGCCGAACAAAAAGAACTGCCTTTGCCGCTGGTTCTGACTTGCACCCAGGTGGCGCAGAGCATGAACAGTGTCGGCGATGAATTGAATGAAAATCGTTTGATTCTGCTGCAAAATGTGCGGATCGCTGCTGACAACCACCCGCAATATCGGCTGCAAGATTACAGCGGCGAATGCGATATGCTGATCGCTGCACCATCGATCACCGAACTTCCAGACGGCGTTTTTGATGTGAGAGGAATTTTGCGTCAGTTTGACGATTCTTTGCCTTATAACGAAGGCTACTGCATTTGTCCCCGTGGCCCATTCGATATCTTGACACCTGAATCGATCTGCATCATCTCTGATCCTATCGAAACGCGAATTGAACCGACTCTGGTCGAGTTTTCCTGGGAAACCGATGCTCCATCCACTGCTCGCATCGAATTTGGTTTGACCGAAAATTTTGAATTGGGTGCCATCGAAGACACTGCCCGGGTCAAACGCCACTCACTCAGCCTGGCTTCCCTGACACCAGCAACTCTTTATGCAGCGCGCGTCATCGCCCTTACCCCGCAGAGCAGCGACACTTCGAGTGTCTTTTATTTTGTCACTGCCGCCGACCAGAGCAGTGGCGAAATCCAGGTCTATTTCACCCGTTCAGTCGACAACGATCTGGCGGTAGCGGAACCCGCCATGGGCAATATCGATCTCTCTGAAATCCTGATCGACCGCATCGACCGCGCGCAACACAGCATCGATTTGTGTTATTATTCCTTTACTCACCAAGGGATTGCCCAGGCTTTGCAGCGCGCCAAGCTTCGCGGAGTCGAAATCCGCATGATCACCGATTGGCGCGAGGGAGAAACAGAATCCTCGATGATCACTTTTTTGCGTGAAACCGTCGGAATCTATGCCATCAACGACCGATTCGGCGACAATGACGGCGGCGGCGCCATGCACAACAAATTCTTTGTCTTTGACCATCGTTTGGGCAACATCGGCGGCGACGACTGGCTGGCTCTGGGATCCGCAAATGCCACTTACAGCGGCACCCGCACCAATGCCGAAAACTGGCTGGTAATCAATGACCAATCGCTGTGTGCGGCTTATACCAGGGAGTTCAACGAAATGTGGGGCAGCACAGGCAAAGTCCCGAGTGGCCGCCTTTCGCGTATGGGCAAAAATAAAATCGACAACACACCGCACCGTTTCAACGTCAACGGCGTTTGGATCGAGCAGTTTATGAGTCCGAGCGACCGGACCGAAACTCATATTTTGCGGGCTTTGGCGAGCGCCGATCGATCCGCCTATTTTGCGCAACTGGCGATCACCAGCAGCACCATGCGTCAGGCACTCATGAACCGAGCACCGCACATCGATTTGCGCGGCGTCCTCAACGCAGAAGACGAAAACGAATGGCTTGCCGGCCAACTGCGTTCGGCTGCTGTCGATGTATTGTTGCTCGATATGGGCGGCAACAACCTGATGCATCACAAATATCTTGTCGTAGATGCGGATCAGCCGGATTCCGACCCCCTGGTGGTAACCGGTTCGCACAATTGGAGCTATGCGGCAAACACCCACAACGACGAAAACACCCTCATCATCCACGATGCGCGAATCGCCAACCTCTTTTTACAGGAATTTTCGGCGCGCTATGTGCAAGCAGGGGGGACAGGCGATTTTTCGACCCGAGTTGTAGACTCGCCGTTGCCCGCTAAGCCGCAACTTGTCATCGCCAACTATCCCAATCCTTTCAACTCTCAAACATGCATCGTCGTGCAGGGGAAACTCGAGCAAGGGAGTCGTTTGACCCTTACCAATATTCGCGGTCAAGTCGTGGCTGAATGGTGCTTGCCGGCTGATAGAGAACCGCTTCGCCAGTTTGTTTGGCGTGGCTGCGATCAAAACGGCAATTCTGTTCCGTCTGGTGTCTATTTCATCGATCTATCCGGTCCCGGCATTTTGCACAAACACAAAGTGTTGTTGATACGTTGATCAAGCGACCAAAAGTGAATCGAGGCAAAGATGTCGAAAAAAACAATGAAAGCTCTGGTCAAACTGGAAGCGAAACCAGGTCTATGGCTGCGCGAGGTCGAAATCCCCGAATACGGCAACAATGATTTGTTGGTGCGCATCGACAAAACAGCGATCTGCGGCACCGATTTGCATATCTACAAATGGGATGAGTGGTCACAACGAACCATTCATCCGCCACTGATCATCGGCCATGAATTTGTGGGAACCATTGCGGCCAAAGGACAAAATGTGCAAGGATATGAAATCGGTCAGCGCGTTTCCGGCGAAGGTCATATTGTTTGCGGACTCTGTCGGAGCTGCAAGGCCGGAAAACGCCACCTTTGCACCCACACCATCGGTATCGGTGTCAACCGCAATGGCTGTTTTGCTGAATATTTGAGCTTGCCGGCATCAAACGCCTGGTCTGTTGTCGATTCCATTCCCTCTGAAATCGCTGCCTTTTTTGATCCCTACGGCAACGCCACCCACGCGACCCTCTCTTTCGATCTGGTGGGGGAGGATGTTTTGATCACCGGCGCGGGTCCGATCGGCATCATGGCGGTGGCGATCGCCAAACATGTCGGTGCACGCAATGTGGTGATCACCGACATCAACGATTACCGGCTCGAACTGGCGCGCAAGATGGGTGCGACTGCCGCCATCAACATCAAGCGCGAAACGGTCAAAGAGTGCATGAACAAATTGCAGATGATCGGCTTTGATATAGGCCTCGAAATGTCCGGAAACCAGGAAGCCTTTGAAGAAATGCTCAATTGCATGCATCACGGCGGTCGGATCGCTTTGCTCGGCATTTTGCCCAGGGGCGCAAAAATCGATTGGGATCAAGTCATCTTCAAAGGGCTGGTGATCAAAGGTATCTACGGACGGGAAATTTTCGAAACCTGGTACAAAATGCAGACCATGTTGCAAAGTGGCTTAGATCTGCAGCCGGTTCTCACCCATCGCTTTAAATTCGAGGATTATGAAAAAGGATTTGAACACATGCTGTTGGGCGATTGTGGTAAAGTAATACTTGAATTAGAATATTTGCGGCAATAAGTTTGGTTTTAACGAGCAGCCATATCTATCTACCCAAGACTTGCCCGACACACGCAGGAGCCGGCTCGCCAAAAAAACGGAGGCGATTATGTATGATCGAATCAAGGTTGACCTGGAGCAAAAGCTTGCGCAGATTCATGACGCAGGTCTTTATAAAGAAGAACGAGTCATCGTCAGTCCACAGGGAACCGATATCACGGTTCAGGGTGGCAAACGAGTCATTAATTTTTGTGCCAACAATTATTTAGGGCTTGCCAATCATCCGCAAGTCGTTGCCGCAGCGCATCAGGCTCTTGATGAATGGGGGTATGGTTTGTCATCGGTCCGTTTCATCTGTGGAACTCAACAGATCCACAAGAAACTGGAAGAAACAGTTTCAGAATTTTTGCACACCGATGATACGATTCTCTATGCCGCCTGTTTCGATGCCAACGGTGGCGTCTTTGAACCCTTTTTCGACACGGACTGCGCAATTATTACCGATGCGCTCAACCATGCTTCGTTGATCGACGGTATTCGCTTGACCAAAGCGCAGCGTTTGATCTATGCGCATGCCGAAATGGATGATCTGGAAGCCAAACTCAAGGAAGCGCAATCGAGCAAATTCCGTCTGATCGCCACTGATGGTGTCTTTTCGATGGACGGTGATATCGCAAATTTGCCGGTTATTTGCGATCTCGCGGATAAATACGACGCTTTGGTTTTGGTCGATGACAGCCATGCGACTGGTTTTGTCGGTCGAACCGGTCGGGGCACACCAGAATATTGCGGTGTCGAGGGGCGCATCGATTTGATCACCACGACATTTGGCAAAGCGCTCGGAGGTGCATCTGGCGGTTGTGTTGCCGGCCACCGAGAGATGATTGAATATCTGCGGCAAAAAAGTCGTCCCTATTTGTTTTCCAATTCGCTTGCGCCGGTTGTCGTCGGTGCGACGCTTGCTGTTCTTCACCTGTTAACCGACACCACCGCGTTGCGCGATCGGCTGGAAGAGAATACGCGCTTTTTCCGCCAGGAAATGACCCTTGCTGGTTTTGATATACGACCAGGAGTGCATCCGATCGTACCGATCATGCTTTATGAAGAGCGGTTGGCGCATGAAATGGCAGCCCGGTTGCTCGATAAAGGAATCTATGTAATTGGATTCAGCTTTCCGGTGGTGCCCAAAGGCAAGGCGAGAATCCGTGTTCAGATCTCGGCGGCTCATTCGAAAATGCAGTTGGAAAAGGCGGTGGAGAGTTTCAGCAGTGTCGCACGCGACCTGGGAGTGATTAAAGTCTAAACTCATCGATGACCGATTTGTAATTTAGCTTACTCTTTTGTGGCCGTCTGTCATTGGTTTCTGCCTTTTTATACGTTTTTGCCCTGCGATCCATGGCATGCGTTTTGCAAATCCAGTTGTGAAAAGGAAGGAGGCATACCATGAATCGAATTTTTGGGTTTTTCGCCCTTTTGTTCACCCTTCAAGCAGCACAGGCAGATGTGTTGATCACCGTGGACAAGCAAAAATTTATCGGCCGGCTCAGTCTGATTGCCCACGAGTATATCGAATTTGAAAATTATCCACATCCAGGTGAAAAAGAGTGGCTAAAAGTTTACAAAAAAGACCTCTTGGCCGTCGTCGATGACCGCGGTAAAATCATCTATCCTCGCGATAAATTCGATGAAAATGCGCTGAATTGGGGAAAAGTCCGGTTGCGCAGCGACAAAGAGAAGAAAATTTACGAAGAGCGGCAAATGGAAAACAACCAACAACAAGTTTTGCACGAATCGCAAGAAAAGAGCAAATACCGTGTTGCGGCGGTCATCGGCGGCTTGAGCGGTTTGATGCTCTATGCCTTTTTGGACGGCCGTTGAACTCTGCATTTGGCGCGGTGTGGATTTTTCTCAAACCCGCCGCGCTGTTTCATCTTGTTACATATTTTTTCCTTCATTTGCTTTTCACATCCTCTCACAAATTGGCGTTGATCTTTTGCCAGCCTGAATCATGCCTTTTTCTTTGACGAACAGGCGAGCAGTGGAGGCACGCCCCATCCCTCGATGCAAATCCGTTGTCGACCGCAACCCAACCCTTGATCTGTTGCGGAAACATGGCCGCTATTGCCTGAGAAATTAAATTGATTTTTACCCACCTTTTGCGTATACTTGACTGCATTTTTTACTCGGTGAAAATGGTGAAGCGATGACCAGAAAAGTGATGATCGGTTCGGTTGCGATCGGCGGCGGTTCGCCGATCGCTGTGCAATCGATGACCAACACCAATACATTGAATGTGGCAGATACGCTCGCGCAGATCGAACGGTTGCAGCAAGCCGGCTGCGAAATCGTTCGGGTTGCGGTGCCTGACCAGGAATCGGCGCAGTCGTTTGCCGAAATTCGCCGCCAGACGGGTGTGCCGCTGATCGCTGATATCCATTTCGATTATCGCTTGGCTTTGGCGGCGATGGATGCCGGAGCCGACAAGATCCGCATCAATCCGGGCAATATCGCACGCGCCGAACATCTGCAGGCCATCGCGCAAAAGGCGCTTGCCTGTCGCATTCCGATTCGCATCGGGGTCAATTCCGGCTCCCTGGAAAAGGATCTGTTGCAACAGGAGGGAGGCCCCACCGTCAATGCCCTGGTCACCAGCGCCCTGCGCAACATCGATCGGATGCGGCAATTGGGTGTACATGACCTGGTTTTGTCGATCAAATCGTCGAATGCGCGCAAGACTATCGATTGCTATCGCGAAATCAGCCAAAAGACCGATATACCGCTGCACATCGGGTTAACAGAAGCCGGGCCGGTGCGCATCGGCACGATCAAGTCGAGCGTTGTTCTTGGTGCTCTGTTGGCGCAAGGCATCGGCGATACCCTGCGGGTGTCGCTGACCGGCGACCCGGTGGAAGAAGTCTGGGTCGCTCGCCAGATATTGACCACCTTGGATCTGCGCAGCCAGGGAATACGGCTGATTTCATGCCCGACTTGCAGCCGGACTCAAGTCGACCTGATCTCGATCGCCGAAGAAGTGGAAAAACGCCTGCAGGGGGTTGAGAAGCCTCTGACCGTCGCGATCATGGGCTGCGAAGTCAATGGTCCAGGCGAAGCTCGGGAGGCGGATCTCGGGGTTGCATGCGGCCGACATCGCGCGGTTTTGTTCAAACGCGGACAAATTATCCGCCGCATCGAAGAGAATCAAATCATCGATGAATTGCTCAAAGAAATTGACAATTGGAACCCGGAAAAGTGATCACCGATTCGCGCAAAAGATGATTCCGGAAATTGGAACAACCGAGAGATTTTCGCGTTACTTGCATCGTCTTTAATCGCCGAATGGCAGCACTTGTGCGTCGATTGTTTGCCCACAAACAGCAGATCGGCGGTTTTGCGGCGTTTGGATGCAAATCAGGAGAGAATGATGAAAAACAAAGCCCTGTTGACTGCGGCTATTTTGTTATTTTGCACTTTATCGCTGCTCCACGGCCAGGGAAGATTGAGCAAATATGTGACCGCTCCGGAAGAAAATCTGCGGGCAGCCCCGAATGGAGTGAAAATCGGCACTTTGCTCGAAGGGACCGAAGTGGTGGTTATCGAAGAACAGGGAAATTGGAGCAAAGTGATCATGAGCGGATGGATTTGGAAGCCTTCGCTGTCTCTGGTCAAAACGCGCAACAGCAAAAATCAAATGCGCGCTTTGCATATTTTGACCGAGACACGCACCAAGGCTGAAGAAGCCCTGCGAATGGTCGAGCAAGGCACAGCCTTTGAAACGGTAGCCAAACAGATGTCGATTTCACCGACTGCCGCCAAGGGAGGCGATTTGGGGATGTTCGAGCCGGGTGATTTTGACCCTGCAATAAGCAAAGCCATTGCTGCACTTTCAGTCGGCCAGGTCAGCGGCATCATCCAGACCGCCAATGGTTTTCATCTCTTCAAACGGCTTAAATAGTGATCAGTCCAAAAATTACTTGCAACTCGTTATAATTATTCGTAAAATTGAGGACTTTGAACGCAGCGTTTTTTAACTCGATTCTGATCGCGATTCCTGTCTATAACGAAGCGCCTTTTGTTGCCCATGTTTTGCAGCAAGTTCTCGAACAGGTGCCGGCGCATTGCGTTGTGGTGGTCGACGACGGCTCGACCGATGGAACCGCTGAGATCAGCGCGGCTTTTCCGGTTCAGGTGATTCGTTGCGATAGAAATTTGGGCAAAGGAAGAGCGCTGCAACGCGCCTTTCAGCTGGCAATCGAATCGAAAAAAGAGTGGATCCTTACCCTGGACGGCGATGGTCAGCATGACCCAAAAGATTTTCCCAGGTTCTTTGACTGTATCCGCACACAAGATTACGATGTGTATATCGGTGATCGCCGCAACCGCGGCTCCATGCCGCTGCAGCGACGGCTGAGCAACGGCGTCAGTTCAATCTTTCTCTCGTTATGTGCCGGCAACCAGCGCATTCGCGACAGCCAATGCGGATATCGCGCGCTGCGAACAGGCTGTATTCCGTTGACAAGACTCTGCGAAAATGGTTTTCAGTTCGAATCCGAAGTGTTGTTGCGCATGGGCAAGATGGGCTGTCGTTTTAGCCAGGTATCGGTCAACACCCATTACGGCGATGAACTGAGCTCGATTCGGCCCTTTCGCGATACGGTTCGATTTATTGCTCTTGTTTTAAAGAGCTTGTTTTGGTAACTTTCCGGTAGAGAATAAATGGCAGAACATATCGCCTCGTTCTTTGTAAATCTGCCCAAAGAATGGATTACGCTGATTATCGCCTTGATCCCAATTGCTGAACTTCGCGGCGCGATACCCTGGGCGTTGGCCAATCCGCCGATCGGTGGGGGATTGAGCTGGCAAACGGCCTATTTGTATGCGGTGATCGGTAACCTGATCCCGGTCTTGCCGCTGTTGCTGTTTTTCGAACGCATGTACCTCTGGCTCAACCGCTACATGGTTTTTCAGCGTTTTTTTGCCTGGCTTTTTGCCAGAACGCGAAAAAGGGGAAAGGTGGTCGAAAAGTATCGGGCCCTGGGATTGATTCTTTTCGTCGCCGTGCCCCTGCCGGTGACCGGAGCATGGACCGGAACGCTCGCCGCGTTTTTGTTCGGGATCAAACCTCGTCATGCGTTTCCCTGCATTGCCGCCGGTGTGGTGATCGCAGGTATCATCGTCACCTTGGCGTCGCTTGGCGTGATTTCCTTGCTTTAATTTGCTGAATCCGGTCACACTCGGTTTAGGGCAATTCAAGATTGATTTGAACCATTTAAAGCAACACTTTAATAAATTTTTGCGATATTAGACAGCAATAAAAGATTCGGGGCGTAGCGCAGTCCGGTTAGCGCGCCTGCTTCGGGAGCAGGAAGTCGGAGGTTCAAATCCTCTCGCCCCGACCACTCTAGATTAAGCCAACACAATGAGTTATCTGTGTTGGCTTTTTTGTCTTTTCCCCTGTTTGGCCAGGAATTGGGGTTTTTTTGCCAACAAAACTGTGACAGTTCTGTGACAGATGCATAATAATCATTCTGCCTGGATCTGCGGCGCTTGCAGGAGATGATGGGCCACAGCGATAGCCGTATGACCATTACCCGTTTTGCCCACTTGGCAAAGAGCAGCAGGGTAGACCTGGCCCGGTTCTTGGTGTTTTGACCAACGAGCTGCTTGATTCAAAGAATTGCCGGGTTCCCTACCTGCTTGCAATAGGCAGATAGGCAAAAAAAGTATGCTCTTCCCGTTGCCTCAAAATAAAATGTAACCCAAAATAATTTTAGCTCTGTGACACATAAACATGCAATCTACAACATCAATATTGTGACAATATCGCATGGGCGTTCATTGCCCGCATGCT